>Ga0155195_131_pt7 | contig 19938 bp, 18 predicted proteins | sample RifCSPhighO2_02_FD_106163 | JGI IMG/M metagenome (GOLD analysis project Ga0155195, IMG submission 106163) | Alphaproteobacteria bacterium RIFCSPHIGHO2_02_FULL_46_13
GGCATGAATGGCAACGGTTAATTCCACAACGCCCAAACTCGCGCCCAAATGTCCACCTGTTTTGGATACGGCATTGACCAAATCTGTCCGCAATTCTTCGGCAACTTTTTTTAGTTGTTCAATGGACATATCTTTCAAATCGGCAGGGTCGTCGATTTTGGAATTACGCAATGTCGGGGCAGGGGGCTTTGTCTGTTTCATGGCTTAGAATAATTATTCTGTTTTGAATGAAAAGTCACGGAAAAGAAGATGATATTATATTGACATAATTTAGAAAACGGTGATAAAAACGAAAGCAGGAGATATAAGCAAAATGGCACAAGCCCCCACAGAATTTCTGGTTCAAGAGCCATTTCAAACCAGAATGTTGGATGTTGGTGACGGGCATAGCCTTTATGTTGCCGAATTCGGGAATCCTAACGGCTTTCCTGTGATCTATCTTCATGGTGGGCCAGGGGGCGGGCATAACCCTGCATGGCAGAAATATTTTGATCCTGAATTTTATCATATCATTTTGTTCGATCAACGGGGATGCGGCAAGAGTTTACCGTTTGCCGAGATCAATCATAACACCGCAAAGCATTTGATTGACGATGTCGAGAAAATTCGCAAAGAACTTCACATCGAAAAATGGGTTGTGGGCGGCGGGTCATGGGGGTCAGCTTTGGCGATGATGTACGCAGATCAATATCCGCAATATGTTCAACATATCATTTTGCGCGGTGTATTCTTTGCAACCAAAAAGGGCGGGGCGCATATTGCCGAAGAAAATGGGGCTGTGCCGTATGACGCAAAATATTTCGAACAATATCGGGATTTGATTCCGCCCGATGTCAGGGCAAGAGACGGCTTGATCAAATCCTATGACAGAATCATGAAAGAGGGAAGCTCTGACGAGCAGTTGGAAGCCGCCAAACGCTTTATGATCTGGGATGTATCGATTGCTTTTTCAAAGATAGAATCTGCGCTTTCATCCATTGATGCAATCGCGGCGAATCCCCGCAACGAAATTCCGATCACACGCATCTATATGCATTACTGTTTGCATGAATTTGATGATGACAATCGACAAAAATTTCTGACATCGCCCGCCCTGAAAACAATTCCGATGGATATTGTCCATGGTCGCCATGACCGCATTTGCCCCGTGCAGAATGCTATGGACTTACATCAGGCCTATCCGAATAGCGTTCTTCATATTTGTGAAGATGCAGGGCATAACGGGATGGAAGGAAGTATTGTTTCTGAAACTGTGAAGGTATCAGAAAAAATTAAGATGCGTCTTCAGGCGTTAGAATAGGGCTATATGTTAGTTCTTCATCTGGAAGAAATCCAAGCATGTCATATACATAGATAAGCGGTAAAATAATCGCAACAAAGACTAAAATAGAAATCACTACCACAAGCGTCACATTCCAGTGTGAATAGCGCGGGGTGTCTTTTAACGAGATTTGTTTTTGAATGTAGATAGCCTGCGCGGCGGAGGCATAAGCAATAGCATAAACGACACCCGGAATAAATTCTGGCATTACTGGAAGTAAGGCGAGTAAGGCTGCCACCAAAGACAAACCAATAATTACCGTTTTCTTTGCTTGGGCAGTGTCACCCATCGCATCAAAATTTTTCTTGATGAAATAGATACCAGCCAATGGGCCACCAAGAAAAGTTCCTATAAGAATCTGAAATTTAGTATAAGCCAGTTTTTCCATCAAATACCTATGCACGTCGATTCAAAACGTAATACGCCAATTCCTCAAGCATTTTGGCGCGGCCTTCGAAGATGTGGAGGTGGCGGACAGCTTGGTCGACGAGCATTTCTGCGCGTTGTTTGGCTTGGTCTTTGCCCATGGTCGATACGAAAGTGGATTTTCCAGCTTTCTCATCTTGGTTGGCTGGTTTGCCTGTCTCGTTGGAATTGCCTTCAACGTCCAGAATATCGTCCGTCACTTGGAAAGCAAGGCCGAGGTCGTAGGCGTATGATGTGAGAGCGCGGCGATATTGATCCCCCGCTTTACCGAGGATAGCACCCGCTTCACAAGAAAACGCCATCAATTTACCAGTTTTCATCCGTTGCATACGGCTGATTGTTCCAAGGTCGAATTCGGTTGTCTCACCGATCAGGTCGAGCATTTGACCGCCGACCATGCCATGCAGACCGGACGCATCGGCAAGGGATGCAACCAATGCACAACGGACATACGGGTCTTCATGTGTTTCAGGGGCAGCCAGAATCTGGAACGCCATAGATTGCAATCCATCACCTGCAAGGATAGCTGTTGCTTCGTCATAGGCGCGGTGAACGGTTGGTTTGCCGCGGCGTAAATCGGAATTGTCCATGGCTGGCAAGTCGTCATGGATGAGAGAGTAAGCGTGGATCAATTCAATCGCCGAGGCCACACGTTTGGCGCGGGACGGATCAACGTTGAATAATTTTGCAGACTGCATCACCATAAACGGACGCAGGCGTTTCCCGCCCGACAATGTCCCGTAACGCATCGCGTCATACAGAGTTGATTCAGCCAATTCACCTTCAGGCAGAAGGCGCGCAATGGCTTTGTCCACCATTTGTACGGTGTCTTCCAGTGCTTCCTTTAACTCGGGGCTGGTCTCGCGTAGTGACGGGGCCATAGATATTCTCCTTAATCTATTTTATTTATCTTCGAATTTCTGAGTGGTGAGGGAGCCATTGCTTCCCACAACAATTTTTTCAATCTTCATTTGTGCATCGCGTAATTTGGCTTCGCAATGCGATTTGAGCGCCATGCCACGTTCATAGGCGGTGATGGATTCCTCTAAACTGACTTTCCCCGATTCCAGATTTTTCACAATGGTTTCCAGCTCAGCTAAAGCTGATTCAAAAGCCATTTTTTCAACAGGTGAGGGTGCAGATGCCATAGTCATTCGTTCTAAATTTATAATTCTTTCAGTGCCGAAAGAGTTTATGTCAGGACGTTTTGTTTCTCAACCTTATTCTGCCTGTTCTAAACAGGTTTGGCAGTTAAAACCAATGATTATGAATAAGGTTGGTTGGGCTGTTCTTATGCCTCTGGAATATTCAGGCCTTCATCGCGATACTGCGTAATTTTATTGCGCAGGGTGCGAATCGAAATCCCCAGAATATTGGCGGCGTGAGTGCGGTTGCCCAAGCAATGGTCGAGGGTGTTTAAAATCATCTGGCGTTCGACATCGGCAATGGTGCGCCCGATCAGGTTTTCAACAGGGCCTTCGTTTTTAACCTCTGGCGTCGTTGTGGATGGGGATACGCCCGCAGGGTCGGGGGCTTTGTTGGCGACGGGCGCAGACGCGCTATTATTAATCGCCATACTACCTGCGATATGAACGGCATCGGCCTCTACCTCGTCCTGCATCGACATCAGGACGGCACGGTGCATGGTGTTTTCCAACTCGCGGATATTTCCGCGCCAATGATGCCCCTGAATTTTTGTGGCGGCGGCGGCGGATAATTTTTTGGGCGGCAATCCATTTTGTTCGGAAAATTTATCAATAAAGAATTGAGAGAGTTGTGACAGGTCGCCTTTGCGTTCGCGCAGTGACGGCAAACGCACATTGACCACGTTCAGGCGGAAATATAAATCCTCGCGAAATTCGCCCTTGCTGACGGATTCTTCTAAATTACGATTGGATGTCGCAATGATACGCACATCAACCTTCACCGCTTCGTTACTGCCGATACGCGTAATCTCACGTTCCTGAATAGCGCGGAGGAGTTTTGCTTGAAGGAGCGGGTGCATTTCGGAGACTTCGTCGAGGAGGAGTGTTCCGCCATTGGCTTCTTCAAACTTCCCAAGACGACGACCGACTGCCCCCGTAAACGCGCCTTTTTCATGGCCGAATAATTCAGATTCAAGCAAGCTTTCAGGGATAGCCGCACAGTTGACCGCGATAAAGACACCATCTTTGCGTTTGGATTTGCGGTGGATGTATTGTGACATCACCTCTTTCCCCGTGCCCGATTCCCCTGTAATTAAAACAGTGGCCTCTGACGGAGCGATTTTATCGGCGAGCAACAACACCTGTTTCATCGCAGGGTCATTGGCGATCATTGTATTATTTTCTTCGGTCACGGCCTCAAAAATCGCCGCGATCAAATCGGCATCGGGCGGGAGGGGGACATATTCTTTTGCGCCTTCCTGAATGGCTTTGACCGCCGCACGCGCATCTGTTCCTATCCCGCAGGCGATGACGGGAACGTGAATGCGCTCTGACTTTAATGTTTCGATAAATGCGCCGATTTTCTGCTTCACATCAATCATGACAAGGTCAGCGCCCTTGCCGTTACGGAGCGCGCCCAAAGCCTGTTCCGTATCCTCGCAATGAATCACCTTCGCCCCACGTTGCAGGGCAATTTTTCCTGCGGCACTGATATAGCCTTCAAGATGTCCGATAATCATTAAGCGCATTGTGTAAAAATCCTTAGTTTATTCCAGATTGTAACTATTAACTCTGTTCGGATTTCACGATCTCGGTCATGGTGATGCCGAGGCGGTCTTCGACGACGACGACTTCGCCGCGGGCGACGAGGCGGTTGTTGACGTAGATGTCGATGGCTTCGCCGACTTTGCGGTCAAGTTCGACAACCGCGCCGCGTCCCAGTTTCAACAATTGGGATACTTTCATGGATGAACGCCCCAGTACGGCAGAAATCTGGACAGGGATGTCGTAAATTGCGGTGACGTCATTGGCCATGGCTTCGCCAATCGCATACGGGTTTTCTTCCTGCCCTGCGGTGGGGTCTGAAATTTCATTGAGTGAGAGGCCGTCATTGTTATCCGGGTTTTGAGGATCAGCCATTTTCTTCTCCGTTATCTGCTTTTACTGTTTGTTCTGATTCGCTATCGGTTTTACTATTCTGAACTTTTTGTGGGGGCGGGGCAAGTATCTCGTCTAATTCTGCAAAAATACTCGCGGCTAAAGCGTCATGGTCTCTGGTCGCGCCACCGTCTTGCCATTTCATGCGGCAACTGCCTTTGTTCAGGTCGTCCACGCCGATAATATGTAACCTGTCGGGTTCAATGTCTTTTAAGGCCAGAAGATAGGTTTTAATATCCTCGGCATCGTCCTTGGGCACTTCGATATGAATTTGAGAAACGGGTTGTTTCGAGATAACAGATTCGATAACCGTTTCGATTTCCCGATACCCTTCGCGTGCCGTTAGTGCAGGGAACATCTTGCTGACCAGGGCGCGGCAAAGATGCATGACCTCTTGTTCAAATCTTTTTTCCCGTATTTGTTCGGATAGGATAAGCGAGAGGATTTGGGTATTGAGTTCGGAGATTTGTGTCGCAATATACTGCGCGCGGCTTTGTTGTTCTTCCTGACGACCAACTACGCGGCCTTCTTCGAACGATATTTTTTTATCGGCGGCAAGTTCGGCTTCGGTGAACACAGGCGGGGGAGGCGGCAAATCTTCTTCTGGTTCGGGTACAGCTGTACTGTCGAAATTATTCAGATCAAAAAAATATTTGCGGCCTTCTGTTGACACGTTCTCTCCTGTTACTCAGCCTTATTAATAGATCATCGCGTCTTCGGATTTACCACCTTTGGCCAATACGATCTCGCCACGGCTTTCCAGATCTTTGGCAACGGTGACGATATATTGTTGGGCTTCTTCAACGTCTTTGAGACGCACAGGCCCCATAGCGCCCATATCTTCCTTCATAATCTTTGCCGCACGTTCCGACATATTCGAGAAGAAAAGATCTTTGAGTGTATCGGTAGCACCTTTCAGAGCCGTCGGTAATTTTTCCTTATCCGCCGCCCGAATGATGGTCTGAATAGAGGTCGGATCAAGCCCTCCCAAATCTTCAAAGGTAAACATCAGGGAGCGGATTTTCTCGGCGGCATCGGGTGCAGTTTGCTCCAACGATCCCATGATGCGGGCTTCAATACCGCGATCCATGCTGTTGAAAATTTCGGCCATCAATTCATGGCTGTCGCGGCGTGTGGTTTTAGCAAGGTTAGCCATAAACTCAATACGCAATGTTTTCTCGATATCATCCAGAACTTCTTTTTGGATCGATTCCATGCGTAACATACGGTGCACAACCTCAAGGGCGAAGCCTTCGGGGATTAATGCCAGAACACGGGCGGCATGTTCTGTTGAAATTTTGGACAGAACAACAGCAACGGTTTGCGGATATTCTTTTTGCAGGAAGTTGGCCAGAACCTCTTCGCTGACATTGCCCAATTTTTCCCACATCGTGCGCCCTGCAGGCCCACGAATTTCTTCCATGATGTTGCCGATTTTATCTTTAGACAGACCGGATTTTGCAAGCAAACGCTCAGTGCTGTCATACGTCCCAACGAGAGAGTTGGATGATGACATTTGTTCTGCGAAATCAATAAACAGACGCTCGACAATGCTCGAGCTGACTTTACCCAATGTCGCCATGGTTTGAGAAATTTCTAAAATTTCCGTTTCATCCATGCTCTGGAATAATTTTGCGGTATGTTCTTCACCAAGCGCCAACATAAAGATGGCGGCTTTTTCAACACCTGTTAAGGAACGATAATCTTCGCGCATGCGCATTGTTCTATGTCTCCTGTGTCATCCATCCGCGAATAACTGAAACAGCTTCTTCGGGATAGGCGGTAATAATATCTTCGACTTTTTTCAGTGAGGAAGCTTTCACGCGACCTTCGACTTTTTGAACGTCAATCATGGAATCATTGTCACCGTTATTGCCTAGCATAAATTCCGAAGCATCTCCGTCCATTGATCCCATGGCGCCTTGCATGCCGCCGCCAGATCCCCCCATGCCCGCCATTCCTGGGGCCATCAGGGCGGGGTTCTGTCCAACACCATTTGGCAACAGCCCCATCGGATCCATACCGTCTCCACCTGTGCCTGCGCCGTCACCGCCAGTTTCCTGTGATAATAAACGCCCAACCATCGGCTGTAAAACGAGCAGAACAACTAACACAATCATGATGGCAACGGTCAGAACTTCGGCAGCATCCAGAAGGTCAGATCTCTCAAACCCGAGTAGTTTCGTACCGTCATCTTCCGGTGTGGTTTCAATGTCGGCAAATTGCATGTTGATCAGCTCTAATTTGTCGCCACGTTTCTGGTCAAGGCCGATCGCCGTTGATACAAGGGCTGTCAGATTTTTAATCTCGGCATCTGTTCTTGGTTGATATGTTTTCTTGCCGTCTTTATCGGTTGTGTATGTACCGTCAATCAACACCGATGCTGAAATCTTTTTCACGCCGCCAGTTTGTTTGACAGTGCTGCGGATTGTTTTGCTGATTTCATAGTTGGTTGTTTCTTCTGTCTTTGCGGCAGTGGATGTCGGCTCACCGGAACCATTTGTAGAACCATTTGCCCCTGGTAAATTATTTTGAACAGAGACGGAATTGGAGGCAGGGTCGGTTTCCTGACTTTTATCCTCGGTTGTCTGGGTTGACCGAACAACTTGGCCTTGTGGGTCGTAAATTTCTTGATTTTCACTTTGTTGGTCAAAGTCCAGATCGGCGGTCACATTGGCGTGAACCTTACCATATCCGACGGTGCGCCCCACTAAATCTTCGATCACGCGGGTCATGTGTTGTTCATATTTGCGGCGAGCTTCTTCGGCTTTATTGGATGCCATGGTGACATCATCGTCCGTTCCGCCAGCCAATAGATTACCTTCTGAATCGACAATAGAAACGCTTTTTGCCTTAAGGTCAGGAACCCCAGAAGATACCATCGATTGAATGCCTTGCAATTGACCGGCATCTAATTGTTTACCACCCTTCAGGCGGATAAAAACGCTGGCACTTGCCGCATGGGTTTCGCGGCTGAATAATTCACGTTGTGGCAAAACCAAATGAACGCGGGCAGATTTTACCGGGTCGAGGGCTGAAATTGTTTTCGCCAATTCGCCTTCAAGGGCGCGTACCTGTGTAATATTTTGAACAAAACTCGTTGTTCCGAAACCGGATTGTTTATCAAATAATTCATACCCCAAAGATCCACCGTTCGGCAGGCCGTTTTGCGCCAATAACATTCTGGCTTTACCGACTTGTTTTTCAGGGACGGCGATGCTGGTTCCGTCTGGGCTGACCTCGTAAGGAATTTTCAATTCTTCTAATTTTGCCGAAACGGAGGAGGAGTCCTCGGTGGCTAAATCTTTATACAGCATCTTCATCTGCGGGCTCGAAACCTGCATGGAAATATAGATAAAAAAGAGCAGCAACCCGAAAATAACCACGCCCATAATACCTAGGCGGGCAGGCCCCAATTTCTTCAATGTTTCTAAAAAATTATTCACAAGAGGTACCTGTATGTTTAAATTTGGCTTTAAATTCTTTTTTAAATTTGGGGCGCATCAGAAATATTATTATCAAATTACATCTTAACAGATTCCGTATAATGTTTCTATAGACTTTGCGGAAATATGGGGAAAATATGAATAGATTCAATGTGGTACAGTTATGTGAATCGACGCCTTCCATCGGATATATTTTTACGATCTCTTAAGCTATTTAGTTTAAAAGCAGGGTATAGTGGTTCTTAAGTCGATTCCCTTGACAAATCATAAGAGAATCGGTAGAATTGAGAATAGGGAGTCATGTAGGCACAAAAAAACCGCCATATGACATTTAGGTAAGGAAGTAAGAATATGATCGAAGCTGTCAGTGCAGTTGTCTCAAATTCTCAAATACTTCGCAGCATTGCGGAGCAAACTTCTACGACTCAAGTTTTATCAGCAAATCCTTCAAAAATTCAATCTGCCGCGATTATTGCGCCGTATTTAAGTCCTCATGTCGATTATAACGGTGGGAACAGCAAGCCTATTTTTGTTGTGCGTGATGCTGCGACTGGCGAAACTCTTCGTCAATTCCCGAGTGAAGCTCAAATTCGCGCCTATGCCAAAGCGGCGCAAGTCAGAGAACAAGTTATGGTTCAAGCCCAGTTTCAGGGAAGTGATAGTGGTTATGCTGAGGCAGCTGCATTGAGAAGTGCTGACTTTGCGAAATCCAGTATTGAATTTAAGGTTGCGCGTCAGGCTGTAAAGCAACAGACGGAGCCTGCGGTATTTAAACCGGCTGCGGCGCCTTCGTCGTATTCAACGATCGGTTCTTCGGACTCTTCTCAGTATAAGTCTGTTACCAGTGTGGATACCCAAGCTTAATTTTATTGAAGGTCTCGTCCTTTTGCCCCTGATTATTCAGGGGTTTTTTATTTTGGGGTTTCTGAAATTTCTAAAACGAACTAATAGATGGTCGGTTACTGGATGATTTCGCCGTATCGTCCAAGGGACACCCCGTTTTTCTGCATCCAGTCATGACCGATTGTAAAATCGGTCGATAATTTTTCGCAGAGTTCCCAGAATTTTTTACCGTGATCGGGGTGGTGGAGGTGGGCGGCCTCGTGCGATATGACATAGTCAATCGATGCCATAGGGGCGAAAATCAGTCTCCATGATAAAGTCATGCGCCCGTCGGTGGAGCAACTGCCCCAACGGCTCTTCATATCGCGCACCACAAATTTTGATAGTTTCCGGTTGAGTTGTGAGGCCTTTAGGTGGGCAAGCTCACCCAATTTCTCAAGTGCCAAATTGCGCAAATATCTTCCGATGCGCGGCGTGACATCATCCAGTGGACTGATAACAATTAATTCTGCATCGGTGAGGGTGATTTGGGTGGTTTTGCCTCCGTTATTTACGATACGCAACGTACGGTTAATACCCATAATAGGCAGTATTGTACCGTTTGTATAGGGAACGGGGCGGGGCAGTCCTTCAATCTTGTCTTTGATCCACGCACTGTTTAATTCGGCAAATTCATATGCTTTTTTGAGGCTGGCTTTCTTCGGGATCACCAAATTAACCCGTCTGGCGCGCCCATCAAGCCGCAAAGCCAGTCTTTTGGCTTTCGGAGAAATTTTGACAAAGATATGCGGCGATATTGTTGTGAAATCAACCATGTTTGTATTTTGCGCCTATCCCAGCAGATATCAAGGATTAAATTGCCTATGCGTAATGCATCTCTGCTAATTGTTCGAGGGCGGGCGGATAGAAGTTATAGGATGATCTTTGCCCGATATGATGTTTATTCTCTTTCAACCATTTGCGGCCAGCCTCTAATCCTGCCTGATAAAGCATATCGATGAATTCGGGGTCTGTATTTAACTTGCTGCTATCGTTCATATGGGATAGCCCGCCAATTTCTCCGCCCAGACTTTCGATTTCGATGGCATGGAGGCGGATAGGGTGAGGTGAATCTTGGGCGGCTAAATCGAGTGCATTAGAATGAATCTCGGCATGTTTTAAGTCGCCCTTTTTGTCTAATCGGTTATGTCTGCGGTCATGTAGAATAATCATGATGCAGTCTGTAATGTCATGTTCCAGATGGGGGGTAAATGACCCGTTTTCTTTATAAGCGCCATCATAAGCAAGGCGATTGGCATGGTCAGGGTTTGGGGTGTCTTTGATGAAATGAATGCCGAATTGTTTTACATTTGCAGAGCCACCCACTCCGTCAGGTGTTAAATTCTTGCCAGTCAGATGGGTATGCACAAATTCACCAGGCTTATTATGGTCTTTCAAATCAGTATTGACGTGGATTTTGACGCGCCCATTCTGAACTTCCGCCTCCCAATCACCCACAATATCTTTCACTGTTTTAGAAACAAATCGTGCCACATAGGATGGCATATAGGGTTGGAGCATACCCATCGGATTAAAGATGAGCGAAGGCGAATTCGGCCATTTTTGATCTTTGGGTAAAAATTGATCACTGATGCACCGTATGGTGCGGCCAAAGGCATTGCCATGAGACTTGATGACATTCCATCCTTCACGCAATCTTCGAATTGCTTCACGGGGGCCGGATGCGTTTAAGCCACTTCCAAACAGAACCGCGTTGACACTTCCTGCGCTGGTGCCAGAGATGGATGTAAATTCTATTTCTTCTGCAAGGGCTTCTAAAACACCCGCTTCGAATGCGCCATGTGATCCTCCGCCTGTCAGGACGGCTGCGATCTTGATCGGCGCATGATCGCTATCCCAAGTGGAATCTTGAGGTGGGGGTGGAGTAGCAGAAGCAGTCGTAAATTTTTTAAGCATTTTTTCCCTGTTCTTATGGATTATCATCGTTGATTCGAAAGTAAAAAGCATCATGCAGTGCGATAAGTCTTATATTTGAAGTACTTGCTTAATCTTTGAATGGTTCTAGAATCCTTTGGGATGAACCAAAGGATTGCAAATGTTCCCCTTAATCACCCCGCAAGAATTACATGATGAACTCCATTCGAACCCTGATGCCATTCGTCTGGTGGATGCGTCGTATAGCCTATCGCCAAACGGGCAGCCGCCCGAATATATGTTTCTCAAGGGGCGGATAGGGAACGCGGTTTTCTTTGATATTGACGATGTCGCCGACCAGAATAACCCTTTGCCCCACATGGCACCAACGCCTGAACAATTCTCAAGGCAGGTCGGGGAAATGGGAATTTCCAATCATCATAAAGTCGTCGTCTATGACCAAACGGGGATCATCATGGCGGCGAGCCGTGCGTGGTGGATGTTCCGGTTGTTCGGGCATGAAAATGTCGTTGTGTTAAATGGCGGCCTGCCCGCATGGTTATCGGCGGGCTATGGTCTGAATACAGACATGCCTGTTGCGCCAACCCCTGAAAATTTCACGGCAATTTTCAATGATCGTTTATATGCGACAATGGATCAGGTTGAGGTGGCTGCGGAAAATCGTAATGCCACGATCATCGATGCACGCCCGAATGCCCGTTATCTGGGGCTTGCGCCCGAACCACGCCCAAATATGAATGCGGGGCATATCCCGACATCCCATTCTGTGCCCGCATCATTATTGATTGATTCTGGAACGGGTGGATTATTGGCGCGGGAAAAATTGGCGGCATTATTTGCGCCCCTCAATTTACTCCCCGAATCACCCGTTATTACAAGTTGCGGGAGCGGGGTGACGGCCTGTGTGGATGCTTTGGCACTGTCGGTATTGGGATTTGATCGGGTTGCTGTTTATGATGGGTCGTGGTCGGAATGGGGACAAGTCACAATAAATAAACCATTTGTTAAGAATTCGATGGCACAATAGCCTACGTCTTATTAGTCCCCCGAGTATCAAAGAGTATCCAATTTCGAAACTAATTTAAAATATTCAAGTAAAACTTGTTATTTATTGTAGATAATGAAATGAATACGGTCATTACTGTTAGTAATACTGTTGTATTAGGGTGTATTTTTCAAATCTATACTGTTATTACTTCTTGATCCCTGGTGCGGATTAATTCCTATTATTTCAGATAGTTCTGAAAATGGAAATTTTTTTATAAAAATCATTCGATTTATGTTGCAAAGACTCCTTGGCTTTAGTATAAAGAATGTACACACCCTCTATTACCGCCGTTTGTCCGGAGCACCCAAAAGGTCTCCGGACCTTTTTTTGTGCGGGTTTCACGCATATCTGCTATGCAATTATGTTTTGGCTCGTTCGTTGTCTGAGGGGCAAAAAAGAAGCCACCGATTTTCATCCGATGGCTTCTCTCATTCTTATTTTTAAAAACGAACTAATAGATCACTTAAACTTCCTGTGGGGTCGGGGGTAAGCTGCCGCCTTTGGGAACGGATGAACGGATATCTGAACTCGGCTCGTCATCATTGTCGCGAAGGATATGTTCGCCGCGGAGAAGGGCTTTGATTTCTTCGCCAGACAATAATTCATATTCCAGCAATGCTTTTGCCAAAATATGGAGGTCGGCCAGTTTCTCGTTCAATATCCTCGTGGCGCGGGCATAGGCGGTATCCACAATGCGGCGAACTTCTTCGTCCACGATGGACGCTGTATTATCTGACATTGTTTTGGTTTGGGATACAGAATGGCCTAAGAATACTTCATCTTGGTCACCGCTGTAACGGAGGAATCCCAATTTTTCACTCATACCCCATTCGGTCACCATGCGACGGGCGATGTTGGTCGCCATGTGGATGTCGCTCGATGCTCCTGTGGTCACGTTATCTGCGCCGAAAATAATTTCCTCAGCAATACGTCCACCCATGGCAACAACCAAGTCAGCTTCCAGTTTTGCTTTGGACATCGACACGCGGTCACCTTCCGGAAGGCGCATGACCATCCCGAGGGCACGACCACGCGGAACAATGGTGGCTTTGTGGATAGGGTCGGATTCAGGTTCATTAAGGGCGAGAATCGCGTGCCCCGCTTCGTGATAGGCGGTCAATTTTTTTTCTTTATCCGACATGACCATGGATTTGCGTTCAGATCCCATCATCACTTTGTCTTTAGCGGATTCAAAATCATCCATGCCAACAACACGTTTATTTTTACGCGCGGCCAGCAAGGCCGCTTCGTTGACAAGGTTGGCCAGATCAGCGCCTGAGAACCCTGGTGTACCACGGGCAATCACCATCGCATCGACATTCGATGACAATGGCACTTTCTTCATATGGACTTTCAAGATTTTCTCGCGGCCTTTGACATCAGGGTTCGGAATTGTGACCTGACGGTCAAAACGACCGGGGCGCAATAATGCAGGGTCAAGAACATCCGGACGGTTGGTCGCCGCCAGAATAATCACGCCTTCATTGGCTTCGAACCCGTCCATTTCGACAAGGAGTTGGTTGAGGGTTTGTTCGCGTTCGTCATTCCCTCCGCCAAGGCCAGCCCCACGGTGACGACCGACCGCATCAATCTCGTCAATAAAGATGATACAAGGCGCAGATTTTTTACCCTGTTCAAACATATCGCGGACACGGCTCGCACCAACCCCCACGAACATTTCAACAAAGTCGGAACCAGAAATGGTGAAGAACGGAACACCCGCCTCACCCGCAACGGCGCGGGCGATGAGTGTTTTACCAGTACCTGGTGGGCCCACCAGCAACGCACCTTTTGGAATTTTACCGCCAAGGCGTTGGAATTTTTGCGGGTCTTTCAGGAATTCAACAACTTCTTGCAATTCTTCTTTGGCTTCTTCAATGCCAGCAACGTCCTCAAAGGTTACTTTGCCTTGCTTTTCGGTCAGCATCTTGGCACGGGACTTTCCAAAGCCCATCGCACCGCCGCCGCCCTTGCCCTGCATCTGGCGCATAAAGAATATCCAGACCCCGATCAACAAAAGCATCGGGAACCATGACAGAAGGACACCAAAGATAGATACTTTGTCGCCGTCCTGTGGCTCGGCCTTAATCCGGACGCCAGTCCCTTGCAAACGGTCAACGATATTTTCTCCGGCTGGCACCATGGTGTGGAATTGTCCGCCCGAATTGGTGTAATGACCGGTCAGGTCTTGGCCCTTAATTGTGACATCTGCAATCGTTCCCGTTTTGGCGGTCGCCATAAAATCGGAATAGGCAATCATTTCAGATTTAGCCGATTGTGTTCCTTTGGAATTCTGGAAGATGTTAAACAGAAAGGTCAGTGTCAAAACAATGGCTAACCAGAATAACAGATTTTTATTCATACCTTGCACGGTGTGTTCCTTTTTCAAAATATAGATAAGGTACAAAATAGACTATTTGCAGGGATTTCCAAGGGGAAAGAGGGCGATAGACGGATTATTTTGCGACTTGTTCACCATAAAAGTTGACAGGCTATAAATAGATATGTTTCAATTCATACATGGTTTCCAACGCGCACAAATTTGATTCTTCAAATTTCGCTGGCTTTACAAAGTCTGCGGCGCTTTCTCTTGCGGCTATTAAGTTCATTAAGACCACCATTATTATGCGCTAACGCGCATATATTCATATCTACCCATCCCCCATTGTTATGTTTTTTTATGTCTGCATCCGCAGGCCAAGTATTTATGATTTTTATGGAGTTTTATAATGACTGACGTTTGTTTTGATTTATCCCATGGTTCTTTTGCATCCGCTTGTCGCGACCAACAAAAATTGGCAGACGCTGCAACTAAACCTGCTGTACTTCCCCCTAAAGGAGCGTGCCAGCCTGAAGAAGTCTTTGTCCCGAGAGGAACCAGTGCAATTGAATTGACAGCCTTACTCGAAGCAAAACCAGTATGATAGATAATGATAAATCCCGCCCAAAGGCGGGATTTATTCTATTCCATTTTTAAGCCAACGACTTCTCAATCGCCGCCACAGCATCATTTGCTGCCGCGACGTTTGTGCCGCCAGCTTGAGCCATATCGGGGCGACCGCCGCCGCCTTTGCCGCCCATGGCTTCGGCGCCGACGCGGACGAGGTCGACGGCGGAGATTTTGGCGGTCAGGTCGTCGGTAACGGCCACGACAAGTGAGGCTTTGCCTTCGGAGGTGGCGATCAGGGCGATGACGCCTGATCCGATTTTTGCTTTGAGGTCATCTGCCATCGGTTTCAAATCTTTGGCGGGGACATCTTCCAGAACGCGGGAGATAAACTGGATGCCTGAAATGGTTTTGGTTGCGGGGGCGGCATCATTTGCGCCACCTGTTGCCATTTTACGGCGGAGGTTGGTCAGTTCTTGTTCCAGTTTTTTCTTTTCATACATCAAAGATTTGACGCGGTCAACGACTTCGTCAGGGTTGGATTTGAGGAGGCCTGCAGTCTCAAACAATTTGTTTTCTTGAGATTGCAGATAGGCAAGGGCGGTTGCACCCGCAACAGCCTCGACACGGCGCACGCCAGAACCCACAGCGGATTCAGAGATGATTTTAAAGAGGCCGATTTCGCCCGTGCGTTTAACGTGCGTTCCGCCACATAATTCAACAGAGAACGGAATCTTTCCTTGGGCATTCGGGCGACCCATCGATACAACGCGGACTTCGTCGTCATATTTTTCACCGAACAAAGCGCGTGCGCCGGATTCGCGGGCAGCGTCCAGATCCATGAGGCGCGTGACAACTTCGGTATCCGCCCAGATTTCCTGGTTGACCAATTTTTCAACTGTTTGCAATTGCTCGGCGGTCATACCCGATGGGTGTGACACGTCAAAGCGGGTGCGGTCAGGGGATTGGAGTGACCCTTTTTGCGCGATATGGTCGCCCAAAGTTTGACGCAGAGCTTCATGAAGCAAGTGTGTTACAGAGTGATGCGCTTTGATTTTTGCGCGGCGGGCTGTATCCACTTTTGCTTCGACGCCTTTGCCGACTTCGAATGTACCACTTTCGACCACGCCCACATGGACATGAAGTTTGCCGAGTTTTTTGGCGGTGTCGGTCACAGTAAAGACGCCGCTATCATTGACGAGAGTTCCTGTATCACCAACCTGTCCACCTGATTCCGCATAGAACGGTGTTTGGTTCAAAAGGATTTGGACTTTATCGCCAGCGGAGGCAGACTGAACGAGTGCGCCGTCTTTGACGATCGCCAGAATTTGGCCTTCGCTATGGTCTTTGTCGTATCCCAAAAATTCGGATACGCCTTTGGCTTCCGCCAGTTCGAACCAGACTTTTTCGGTGGCTGTGTCACCTGAACCCGCCCATGCTTTACGCGCATCGGATTTTTGTTTGTCCATGCAGGTGTTGAAACCAGCAAGGTCAACTTCGATCTTGCGTTCACGCAAGGCGTCTTGAGTGAGGTCGAGTGGGAAGCCGTAAGTGTCATATAATTTAAAGGCGACATCGCCCGCCAAAGTTTGGCCTTCGCCGAGTTTCGATGTTTCGTCATCAAGGAGTTTCAAACCACGATCCAAAGTTTGTTTGAATTTGGTTTCTTCATTCCGCAGAGTTTCAGAAATCAATGACTGAGCCGAGTAAAGTTCAGGATACGCTTCGCCCATCATGGTTTGTAAGGTCGGGAAAAGTTTGACCAACAATGGATCTTTTGCGCCCAGCAAATGCGCATGGCGCATTCCGCGGCGCATAATGCGGCGCAGAACATAACCACGGCCTTCGTTCGATGGCATTACACCATCCGCGATTAAGAAGGAGGCTGCGCGTAAATGGTCGGCAATGACGCGGTGAGAGGCCACTTGGTCGCCGTCCGGTGCAACACCTGTTAAATCGGCAGAGTGTTTAATGATCGCTTGGAAAATATCGATGTCATAGTTGTTATGTTTGCCTTGCAATACATTCGACACGCGCTCTAAACCCATACCAGTATCAATTGATGGTTTTGGAAGAGCCACACGCTCTCCGCCAGCCATTTGTTCGTACTGCATGAACACCAGATTCCAGATTTCGATGAAACGGTCTCCGTCTTGTTCAGGTGAGCCCGGAGGGCCACCCCAGATTTTATCGCCGTGGTCATAGAATATTTCGGAGCAAGGGCCGCAAGGACCAGTATCACCCATCATCCAGAAATTATCGGATGTATTGATGCGGATGATTTTGCTGTCGGAAAAGCCAGTGACTTTTTTCCAGATATTCGCGGCATCATCGTCATCATGGTAAACGGTAACACATAATTTTTCGGCAGGCAGGCCAAGAACTTTGGTCACAACATCCCAAGCAAACGGAATGGCATCAGATTTGAAATAGTCGCCGAAAGAGAAATTACCGAGCATTTCGAAGAATGTGTGGTGACGTGCAGTGTATCCGACATTATCAAGGTCGTTATGCTTCCCGCCCGCACGGACAGATTTTTGAGCGGTGGTGGCGCGGGTATAGGCGCGTTTTTCTTTGCCTGTAAAAACATCTTTGAACTGTACCATCCCTGAGTTCACAAACATCAGGGTAGGGTCGTTATGCGGCACGAGGGAGCTGGAAGGGACGACAGTGTGTCCTTGCTTTTCAAAATAGCCCAAAAAATCGTTACGAACGTCTTTGACGGTTTTCATCATTTTGTTAATCTTTCTATCGTTGAAGCCCTGACATTAGACGAAAAATGATTGTTTTTCAAAGGCCTTTTGATTTCCTTGATGAATAATCTATATGTTATTCAGTGATTTTTTTAGGATAACAGGTGAAATAATGAATTTTTTTGGAAAACTATCGTTCTGCGTACTTTTAATGGGTGCTTTGGTGGGCGGTAGACCTGTTCTGGCGGATAATTTTTCCACCTTGGCAACGGGTGGATCGGGCGGATGGTTAAACGTCACCCGTCCTTTGACCGAGGCCGATATGAAAGGCCGTTTGGTTTTACTGGATTTCTGGACATATGGGTGCGTGAATTGCATTCATGTTGTTCCAGACCTGAAAAAACTGGAACAAAAATTTGGTGATGGCTTACTGGTGATTGGGGTTCACTCGGCGAAGTTTAAAGGCGAGCAAGCCAATTCACGGATTTTATCCGCCGCCAAGCGTTTCGGTTTGGAACATCCTGTCATCAACGATTCTGATTTTGCGATCTGGAAAGATTTTAAGGTCGAGGCATGGCCGACACTTGTTTTACTGGACACAAATGGACAAGAAATTTCGCGTTATGAAGGTGAGGGGCATTTGAAAAATCTGGACGCTGATATTTCAAAACATATCGGGTCAACCACCAAACATGACACATCTGTTGCATCATTGATTGCCAAGGAACAACAAAAATCAGTTTTATCATTCCCCGCCCGTATTAAAAAATATGGTGATTTATTCTATATCGCGGATGCAGGGAATAACCGGATTATATCGGTTGATAAGGATGGAAAAATCATCAAGACATTTGACGGGTTTCACAGTCCGCGCGGGTTTACCGTTTCGGGCGATAAAACATTGTTTGTCGCGGATACGGGCGCGCATAGTCTAATCTCTGTTGATATTGAATCAGGTAAACGTGAAACGCTCGGTGGTGATGGTGCGCGTGGTCGCATTTGGGCGTCGCCTTGGGATGTCGCGGTTACTGCGGATGGAAATTTGGTCATTGCCATGGCAGGAACGCATCAATTGCGAATTTATGATACTGCAGAGAAAACATTAGATATTTTTGCTGGAAATGGACGTGAAGCAGTCACAGATGGTGATGCGGACGATGCAGAGCTTGCTCAGCCAAGCGGTCTATCTATTGCTTCGGACGGGTCGGTCTATTTTGCCGATGCCGAAAGTTCGGCCTTGCGTGTTGTCAAAGATGGTCAGGTTAAAACATTGATTGGTACTGGCCTCTTTGATTTTGGTTTAAAGGATGGTCTCTATCCGACCGCACAAATGCAGCATCCGCAAGGTGTGTTTGTAAAAGGTGATATGGTCTATATTGCCGATACCTATAACAACGCGGTCAGGACTTACGATATCAAAACAGGACAATTATCAACCCTGAAAACAAGCGGTGAAACGTTGAATGAACCTGGCTCCATCTGGGTGGGCGACGATTTCGCCTTGGTTGCCGATACCAATAACAGCCGTATCCTCAAACTGGATTTGAAAAGCGGGATGTTGTCGGTTTTTCCGGTTAAGTAGTCTGTTGAAGTGCAGATAAAGCCTTTTGTACGATCTCTTTGGTAGAGGTCGCGGTATGGACTTCCGTACTCAGAATCTGGCGGAAAGACCGCGCCCCGCGCATTCCGTTGAATAGCCCCAGCATGTGACGGGTGGTTGAATGGATGGTGGATGATTGGCTTTCGATATAAGGAATCATTTTCTCGCATATTTCTATGCGGTCGGGTTGTGGTGTGCCGTATAAAGCCAGTTCCATTTCGGTGAGGAAATAAGGATTGTTATAAGCTTCGCGTCCGATCATGACGCCGTCGAATGTTTTGAGGGCGTCTTGGATGTGGTCGAGTTTTGTCAGTCCACCATTCAAAATAATCGTGAGGTTCGGATAATTCTTTTTGATCTCTGCCGCGATATCGTAGCGGAGTGGAGGGATTTCTCGGTTCTCTTTAGGGGACAAACCTTTAAGCCATGCTTTGCGGGCGTGGATGATAAAGGTGTCGCACCCTGCGGCAGAGATTTTTTTGATAAAGTCTTCAAGGAAATTATAATCATCTGAATCGTCAATTCCGATGCGGCATTTGACGGTCACGGGAATATTGACGGCGGCTTTCATGGCGGCAACACTATCGGCCACCAGTTGGGGGTCAGCCATTAGACAAGCGCCGAACGCCCCTTTTTGCACGCGGTCGGACGGGCAT
>Ga0155195_137_pt2 | contig 19271 bp, 18 predicted proteins | sample RifCSPhighO2_02_FD_106163 | JGI IMG/M metagenome (GOLD analysis project Ga0155195, IMG submission 106163) | Alphaproteobacteria bacterium RIFCSPHIGHO2_02_FULL_46_13
GGCGCCAAACAAACCAATCTGGTTGCACGGTTGGCCGAGCATTGTGAAATTCGTCGTGTGAGTTTTAAAAACACCGACCATTCGCAACCCGTTCCCCAGATTGAACTTGATCGTATCACCAAAACATCCGGCGCATTGAAGGTCGAAATTTCCCCGGGTGCATTCCTTCAGCCATCCCAAGAGGGAGAGGTTGCTCTAGCAGACGCCGTGATGAAGGCCTTGGGCAAATTGGGCAAGAAAGACAAAGTAATTGATTTGTTTTCAGGGTGCGGAACATTTGCAGGACGTATCCTTGAGAAATGTCAGGTGCATGCGATTGAAAATGATTTCGGTATGTCCAATTCGCTCAAAGAGGCCGCAAAAGGTCACGCACGTTTCACCGCCGAAGCCCGCGATTTGTTCAAGGAGCCTGTGAGTGTCCGTGAAATGAAAGATGTCACCGCCGTTGTCTTTGACCCGCCACGCGCAGGGGCAAAGGAACAATGCCAGCGTTTGGCGAAGTCAGCCATTCCACTATTGGTGTCTGTCTCATGCAACCCATCAACCTTTGCGCGGGATGCAAAAATTTTGATGGAGGGCGGATACAAACTCAAATCCTTACAAATTTTTGATCAATTTATTTATACAACCCACACCGAACTTGTTGGTGTTTTCACGAGATAATTGAATGACCCAGAAAAAATCCCCGTGGTGGAAATTATATATTCCGAAATTGGTGACAGTTTTACAGGAAGGATATTCCCTTCAACTCTTTCGGGCGGATGCGTTAGCGGGGTTAACTGTTGCGATTGTTGCCATCCCCTTGGCAATGGCGTTGGGGATCGCATCGGGGGCGACACCTGAAAAAGGTTTAATTACAGCCATCGTTGCAGGGTTTCTGATTTCCGCACTGGGCGGAAGCCGTATTCAAATCGGTGGCCCGTCGGGGGCAGGGGTTGTGGTTATTTTTAGTGTCATTGCCACACATGGTTATGACGGCTTGATCCTCACCACCCTTATGGCGGGAGCGATGCTTGTCTTTGCAGGGTTTGCGCGGTTAGGGGCGTGGATCAAATTTATTCCGCAGCCTGTTATCACCGGCCTGATTGCAGGGATTGCCGTGATTATTTTTTCGAGTCAGATACGCGATTTATTCGGCCTACAAATGATCGAAGTGCCTAAAGATTTTTTTGAAAAATGGGCGGCTTTATGGGCGGCAAGGGATACAATTGATCCGACAACGGCTATCTTATCATTCGGGTCTTTGTTGTTTATTGTCCTTTTCCGCAAATACGCGCCGTCTGTTCCTGCGTTTCTGCTGGTTGTTGTGGTCGGGTCGCTGATTGCTTTCTGGTTTCATCTTCCTGTGGCAACTATCAAATCTGCTTTTGGCGTGTTGCCGAATAAGATACCTATGCCGCATATTCCCGACGGCATTACCTTTGATCGGGTGCGGGAATTATTCCCGAGTGCCTTTACCATTGCCTTTCTGGTCGGTGTTGAATCATTATTATCTGCTGTTGTGTCGGACGGGATTATTGATCGTCGCCACCGTTCCAACTGCGAACTTGTGGGGCAGGGGGTTGCCAATATGGCATCGGCTCTGTTCGGCGGGATGCCTGCGGCAGGTGCGATGTCGCGCACCGTTACCAATATCCGTTCGGGCGGGAGAACACCGATTGCCGGAATGATGCATGCGGTTTTTATCCTGATTGCCATGTTATTTTTATTACCTTTGGCGGGGTATATTCCGTTGGCGTCCCTTGCCGCCATTCTGGTGGTGGTTGCGTGGAATATGTCGGATCAGGAAAAAATCAAACATCTTTTCAGCGCGCCGCCAAGCGAATGGATGGTTATGTTATTGACATTCTTCTTGGCCATTTCTGTTGATATTACGGTTGCGATTGAAGTCGGGGTGGTGTTCGCATCTATTTTATTCATGCACAATATGTCGAAGGTTGTCGAAGTGGAATCCCACCACCGTTATGTGCAGTCTGATCGCCCTGACCGCAAAGAAAATGCCAGACCGCATATCGAATTGCCTGTCGGTGTTGAATCGTACGCTTTCCGTGGCCCTTTGTTTTTTGGTGTCGCAACGCAATTGATCGATTTGTTGGAGCATCTGAACCCCATTCCAAAAGTCATTATTTTGAACATGCAAATGGTACCGTTGATTGACGCCAGCGGCGAGGCGGCACTCCGCACCTTTATCAAGAATTGCGGGAAAAGGAATATTTTTGTCATCTTCAGTTCTGTTCAACATAACCCGATGAAGATTTTAGATCACATGGGCGTAGTGGAAGGTGCGGGAGATAAATATATCTTTGCCGATAGTTTTGATGAGGCGGTTGAGAAATCGCGCGCCAAGCTGTAGTTCCATGCCATTTTAACCCATTGATTTTTATGCGTTTTTTGTGGGTCTATAAGTTCGTTTTTCAAATTTTATTTTTTGTAGAATAGGGATTTCGTTATCAAAAGAATCAAGACGCACCTTCGCCCGCAATGATGATGCGGGTTGAGGGAGGGGTGTTCGTCCGGATACAAGTATAGGAAATTATGCCTATGATGTCAAGGGCGGATGGCGAGCATTAAAAAAAATCAGCCAGATATTTCTATCTGGCTGATTTTTAAATTTTTCGGGATTAAGCGTTGGCAACGATGTCTTCTTCTTTTGCCTTTTCTTTTTCGGCCTTTTTCTTTTTCTTGGCGTCGGAGCGGACATAGAGTGGTTTTACGCCGTCTTTAACGGTTTCGCCGCTCAAGATCACTTCTTCGACATCATCCTGATCCGGAATCTCGTACATTGTATCCATCAGCATTTTTTCCATGATGGAGCGCAATCCACGAGCGCCTGTTTTTCTTACAATCGCTTGTTTAGCTATTTCGGTTAAAGCTTCCGGAGTGAAGGTCAGTTTGGTGTTTTCCATTTCGAACAGGCGTTGGTATTGTTTTACCAAAGCGTTTTTCGGTTCGGTCAGGATTGAGATCAAAGCTGCTTCATCAAGGTCATCAAGGGTTGCAAGAACCGGCAAACGACCAACGAATTCAGGGATAAGACCGAATTTCAGCAAGTCTTCTGTTTCCATCATGCGCATTGCTTCGCCCGGTTTTTTCTCTTCCTTGGCATCGACATCTGCGCCGAAACCGATGGAGGTTGAACCTTTTGAACGCATCGCGATAATTTTTTCAATCCCCGCAAACGCACCACCGCAGATGAACAAGATATTGGTTGTATCAACTTGGAGGAATTCTTGTTGTGGGTGTTTACGTCCACCTTGTGGAGGGACGGAGGCAATGGTGCCTTCCATCAATTTCAGCAAGGCTTGTTGCACGCCTTCGCCCGATACGTCACGGGTGATGGACGGGTTGTCTGATTTGCGGGAGATTTTGTCGATCTCATCAATATACACAATCCCTTTTTGGGCGCGTTCAACGTTGTAATCACAGTTTTGCAACAGTTTCAGAACAATGTTTTCAACGTCCTCACCAACATAACCGGCTTCGGTCAATGTTGTAGCATCAGCCATAGTGAACGGAACGTCCAGAATACGGGCGAGGGTTTGCGCCAGAAGCGTTTTCCCCGAACCGGTTGGTCCAACGAGAAGAATGTTGGATTTGTTGATTTCGACATCGCCGTTGCCTTTGCTGCCGATTTCAAGACGTTTGTAATGGTTGTGAACGGCAACCGAGAGAACGCGTTTCGCGCGGTCTTGACCGATCACATAGTCATCGAGAACGGCACGGATTTCAGAAGGGGTAGGGACGCCATCACCGGTTCTGACCAGTTGGCTCTTATCTTCTTCACGGATGATATCCATGCAGAGTTCCACGCATTCATTACAGATGAATACGTTTGGACCAGCGATAAGTTTTCTGACCTCGTGTTGGCTCTTGCCACAGAAGGAGCAGTAAAGGGTATTTTTTGACTCGGTTCCAGATGATTTGGACATACTCGCGCGATCCTGATTAATGATTCAATTATATAAGTTACTTAATATGCAGTTTGCCAAGGCAAAGGCAACTGCGCAAGCCCTTCTTTTGCTTATCCTATTTAGAATTTATTAAGAAAAAATGGACGAAACGCCAGAAGGACTTTATGTTCACAACATTGCGATTATACGGCGAAAGTCAAGACTGCCCGTATAAGTCAATAAACCCGCGACTCCTAGGCGAAGAGAGATGTAATATGGTGCAACGCATTGATGAAATTATCGAATCATTTGAGCTGTTAGATGATTGGGAAGACCGATATTCTTTATTGATTGATTTGGGAAAAAAATTGCCTGATTTTCCCGAACATCTGAAAATTGAGGAAAATTTGGTCAAGGGATGCGTATCGAAAGTCTGGATGGTCCCTGAAATAGAAAATGGAATCTTTACTTTCCAAGGAGACAGTGATGCCCATATCGTCCGTGGATTGGTCGGTTTGATGCATATTATTTACAGCGGGCAACCTGTCTCAACCCTTAAAAATATTGATATTGAGGGGATTTTTGAAAAATTGGGACTGATTCAGAATTTATCCCCTAATCGCCGTAACGGTGTTTTTTCGATGATCGAAAAAATAAGGGGATATGGCGTATAGCCTACTTAAATTAGGCTTTAGTAACCTTCCGTTTAGATTTAGGTCGTAAACTGGGAGTTGCACTTATCTAGTGTTCAACAGTATCAAGGGGTTACCAGCATGGCCAATACCAAATTCTGTCAGGGAATATCTGATATTTCAGATAGCTATACGGGGTTTATCATTGATACTTGGGGTGTTTTGCATGATGGCGAAAAAGTATTCGAGTCCGCCATCGAATGTTTAAAAGAATTAAAAGCCCGCAATAAATTTGTACTCCTTCTGTCCAATTCCGAAATGGATGCCGCGCAAACGGCGGCAGAACTGAAAAAATTAGGTTTGCCCGAGGGGTATTACAGCGAAATTCTGACATCTGGTGAACTGCTGAAGCAGGGAATTGAAAAACAGGGCGAAGGGGTTTTTGCAGGACTTGGCAAAACATGTTTTCTAATCGGTGGTGACCGTAGCCGCCAATTCCTGAAAGGCGTGAATGTCGATATTGTTGAAAAAATTGAAAATGCGACATTCCTGTTTATCTCTGGCTGGGACGATTTGACCCAAGACATCGCAACTTATGAAGATGTGTTGCGTGAAGCGGTGCGGAGACGTATCAAAGTTTTATGCGTGAATCCGGATGGGCGGGCGATGCAGACCATTAATTTCTCAACAGGCCCTGCGATGATTGCAAAACGATTGCAGGAATTGGGCGGGGTTGTGCAGATGATCGGGAAGCCATATAAACCGATTTATCATCATGCGATTAAAATCCTTCATAATAACGATATTTATCCCGGTCAAACGGTGATGGTAGGCGATTCCATGGGGCATGATATTATTGGCGGCGCATTGGTCAATATGGACACTTGCCTCGTCAAAAACGGTGTGCATTCGCCTGTTTTCAAGGTCGCGGATTCACCTGCCAGCGTTAACAAGATCCTCAATACCTTGATTTCACAATATAATAGCATTCGCCCGACTTATCTGGTTGATCGGTTGAAATGGGGTAAGGCTCTCCCAGACCGCAAACACCGCAAGCGTGTTTAGCACTTGAGTAATTTTCCATTATGAATCAAAATAGGGGCGTGGAGTTCTTCCGCGCTTATTCTATGGAGTTTCTAAGTTATGTCTGAAATCGATAGCCGCAAAATACGGCTGATTATTCATCTGCGGCAGGCGGGGATTACCAATACCGATGTGCTGAGCGCGATGGAGAGAACTCCGCGTGACTTATTTGTTCCACACCATTTTGAAACCCATGCCTATGAAGATCAGGCTGTACCGATCGGATTGGGGCAGACGATCAGTCAGCCTTTCATCGTTGCCACGATGACGGATCTGCTCGACGTTGAAAAATCACATAGTGTTTTAGAAATCGGGACGGGGTCGGGGTACCAATCGGCCGTGCTGTCGCGCCTTTGTCGTCGTGTGTATACGATTGAGCGTCATCGCCCTTTGCTGGAACTTGCGGAAAAAAGATTCAATGAATTGAAACTCAGGAACATCACATCTCTTGCCGCAGACGGGATGAAGGGGTGGCCGAATGTTGCGGGGAATGAAAATAGTTTTGACCGGATTATTGTGACCGCATCGGTTGATGGTGATCCACCTGTTGCCCTTATGGCGCAGTTGAAAATCGGCGGCATCATGATTATTCCTGTCGGTGGGCAGGGGCAAAACCAGACACTCCGCAAATACAAAAAAGAATCCGAAGATGTTTACGCGGTTCAAAATTTATTGCCCGTCAGGTTTGTTCCGTTGCTTCCCGATGTGCCGCGCAATAATAGTTATTCCCCCGCAGAGCTTGAGGAGTTGACTGCTTGAGACATCATATAGCGATTGCCCTTATTGCATCCTTAATGGTGACGGCCTGTAGTCAGCCAGCAACAAATGCGCGCTCCTATCAATATGGTGGAATTTTTAGTGCAGGCAGTAGTTTGGGGCTGCATACCATGCGCAAGGGCGAGACATTATGGACGGTTTCTAAGGCGTATAATGTTGATCTACGCGATATGCTAGACTTGAACCGACTGAGTGCGCCGTATAAAGTTCCTGTCGGCCAACGGATCAAAATTCCCGCCCCCGCAAAATATACTGTCAAAGGAAGCGATACACTTTATAAAGTGTCGCGGATGTTTGACACAACCACAACCGATCTTGCGCGGTTGAATAATATCAAAGCACCATATCGATTGGTCACAGGGCAGAGTTTAAGATTGCCCCCACGGCATGGACAGCCAATGGCGGTGGAGCAGGTCTATGCGCCGCGTATTCCCTCTGTTGTGGCAGCAAAGTCTGCAACCTCGCATATTGAGCGCGAGGAGTTAAAGCCTGTTCATGTTGCCCGTGAAGAGTCCTTGACCGCTTCTCCTCAACCAACAATTTCTCGGAATAATCCAGAAATTGGATCAACGCGAATTGAACCTCAGCCGATGACGGGGAAGGTGAATTTTATTAAGCCTGTCTCGGGTCAGGTTATATCGGGGTATGGCCCTAAAGAAGACGGGTTGCACAATGACGGGATTAATATCAAGGCCGCCAAAGGTGATGCGGTGCGCGCGGCAGAGCAGGGGATTGTTGTTTATCAGGGTAATCAAATTGGCGGCTATGGCAACATGGTGTTGATCCGCCATGCCAATGGATACCTCACGGCCTATGCCCACATGGCCAAGATATTAGTGCATAAGGGAGATAAGGTTAGACGCGGACAATCAATTGGAACGGTCGGGTCTTCCGGTAGTGTAAAATCACCGCAACTCCATTTTGAAATTCGCAAAGGTCGGGATGCCATAGATCCTAAGACATTCATTCGAATATAAAGGGATGGCTTAGAAAAGCTCCCCTTTGGCGACTTCTCTTTTACGTTTTTCTTCAGGGGCTTCCTGAGTCATTTTAGAAGCATACAAATTATCTTCTGCTTGTCTTTTAAACATTGAGAAAAATCCGAACTCGTCTTTATAATAGAAATATTTCTGCTCGATTTTTGTACCTCTGACGCTATTATTCGTGCCGACGACCATGATTTGTTGAGGGGCATCGGGGTAGTTGAGGTACATTTGGAATGTTCCCTCTTCCTCGTACAAATGATCATCGTTTGACTGGTCACTAGTACCGTTCAAGGAGCTAGGGTGGAGGCCGTTAATAAATGATTGATATTGTTGTAAGACGCCTTTATCAGACAGCTTAATGACCCAGCATGGATTTTTGAGTTGGGAACTGCCACGATAAATAACAACTATGCCAGGGGTGTTAATATCCACTTTTCCTGTTGTCGTATCATAACCCGGATTGATTTTGAGTTCATTTTCAAGAAACTCTTTGAACTTTGGGGCATAGCTATAATAAATATCAGATGGCATTCTTGAAAATTGTTGGATACCAGCTTGGGAAATGAAAATGTCATGGCCGGATTTTTGGTCTATATTGGCAACATTGAAATGAATGATTTCTGGCTGGCGCAGTCCCATTGGATTATTTTTTTCAATATCCTTCGGCATGGTTTTTAAACTATCCATGAATTTTGACCATTGGCTGGTGCTGGTCACTTCCCATTGGATGACGTCATTATATTTTGTGTAGGTGCTATCTTTGGCAACGTAGTAATGACCTGTGATTTTTTCGACTTCTTCTGAATGGGCATTGTTATTGAAAATAAAAAGACTTAATCCCAGAAAAACAAACGAAATGCCCCTTTTAAATGTGAAAGGTTTTAAATATTTGCGACTCATCTCTTGTCTTTCCCATATCCGAAATTATAGTTGCGTCCTGCTTTCATTATTATACATGATTTGAAAGAAACACTCAAAAAGGTTTTACGAGGATTAAAATGAATTTTATCAGTCAAGCATACGCTGCAGACGAGACAACCACCGCAACTGTTGTTGCAGACACTCCTGTGACGACTGCGCCCGCAGCAGATCCATTGTTCATGAATATCGCGATGGTATTGGTGATGGGGGTTATGTTCTATCTCCTTCTTATTCGCCCACAACAAAAGCGTTATAAAGAGCATGCCCTGATGTTGGGCATGTTGGACAAAGGCAGCAAAGTCATTACTCAAGGTGGCTTGGTCGGCGTCATTGAGAAAAACATTTCCGATAGTGAGGTCTTGGTTGATTTTGGTAACGGGGTAAAGATGAGCGTGATGCGTTCTTATATTCTTGGTCGTTACGAAGATTCACTTCCAAAGTCTGTTGCGAATGATGCTTCTAAAAAGAAAGATAAAAATTCTAAATGATTAATATTCCCCTTTGGAAACGGCTCCTTGTCGTTACCGTTGTTACGTTGTCGTTTTTGCTTTGTGTTCCGAGTTTTTTGAACACCGAACACCGTGAAAGCCTTAAAAACGCTTTGCCATCTTGGATTCCTGCCGAGGCGATCAGCCTTGGTTTGGATCTGCAAGGCGGGTCGTACATGCTTTTGGAAGCGGACATCCCGAGTGTTGTTAAACAAAAGATCGAAGATGCGCTGACCGCGACACGTACGGAATTGCGCACGGAGAAAGTTGATGCAAAATCGCTGACTTCGGATGCTGAAGGCCTTCAAGCGGAAGCAGTCTCGGCAGATGATTTGAAAGCCATTCGAAAAGCTATTCGTACGGCAGATGAAACATTTGTGATCACTGAGGATGGTTTGAAGCTGACCGCAAAATATGATGCGAAGGCTTTGAAAATGATCAGTGACCAAACGATGGCGCAGTCGATTGAGATTGTATCACGTCGCGTCAATGAATCCGGAACCAAAGAACCGATTATTCAACGACAAGGCGATAACCGTATTCTGGTTCAATTGCCGGGGATTAATGACCCAGAGCATGTTAAAAAACTTTTGGGTAAAACTGCAAAGTTGACGTTTCATTTGGTAAGCGCCAGTGCGGATGGTATCAGTGTCCGTAATGTTCCGATGCGTGACAAACCGGGTGAAATGATTCCAGTTAATCGCCGTCCGTTATTGACGGGGGATATGCTGGTCAACGCACAACCTAGCTTTCAAGAAGGCGCACCAGTGGTGAGTTTTAAATTGAACGCTGCGGGGGCTCGTCGTTTTTGTTCTGTGACCACCGAAAATGTCGGGAAGCCTTTTGCGGTTGTTCTGGATAACGAAGTCATTACAGCGCCGCGTATTAATGAACCGATCTGTGGTGGGAATGCAATTATTTCAGGAACATTTACGGTTCAGGAAAGTGCGGATACGGCTGTTCTTTTACGCGCAGGTGCGCTTCCGACCTCTTTGAGCGTCGTGGAAGAACGCTCTGTCGGGCCATCTCTCGGGAGTGACTCGGTTAAAGCGGGGAGTACGGCTTCCATCGTTGCCTTTATCCTGATTTGCGGCTTTATATGCCTCAATTATGGTCTGTTCGGCGTGTTTGCAAGTGTTGCGTTATTCGTCAATATGGCGATGATTATGGCGTTGCTGGCAATGATGCAGGCTACATTGACCTTGCCAGGGATTGCAGGTGTGATTTTAACCATGGGGATGGCTGTTGATGCCAACGTCCTGATTTTCGAACGTATTCGTGAAGAGGTCAGAGGCGGACGGTCTATTATCGCCGCGATGGATATCGGGTATGACAAGGCGATGGCGTCCATCACCGACTCGAACCTCACCACACTTATTTCGGGCATTATTCTATATGTTGTTGGAACGGGGCCGATTAAAGGGTTTGCGGTGACTATGGCGATCGGGATTGTGACCTCTTTGTTTGCGGCCATTATGTTGACCCGTCTGATGTTGATCATCTGGCTACGTGTTGCTAAGCCGAAATCCCTCCCTTTATAGGAAAGTTGAAATACGATGCGTCTTTTTAAATATTTTGATAACAGCAATTTCGATTTCGTGCGTCAGCGTTATATTGCGTTTCTGATCACTGGAATTATGATTTTCGGATCGCTCGGGCTTGTGGCGTTCAAGGGATTAAATCTCGGGATCGACTTTACGGGCGGGATTATGATGGAGGTAAAAACTCCGGAAGTTCCTGATCTGGTTAAAATGAGAACTGATCTGAACGCTTTGGGGTTGGGTGACATTTCCATTCAGGAATTTGGATCGCCGCAAAGCTTTCTGATCCGCGTCCCTCAACAAAAGGGCGGGGCGGATGCACAAAAAAATGCGATTGAAACCATCAAAACCGATTTGAACGGAGCGTTTCCAGATAAGGTTGTTGAATATCAACGCAGTGAATATGTGGGGCCTCAGGTCGGAGACGAATTGAAAAAAACAGGTATCATTGCCTTCATTCTGACTGTTGCAGGTATTATGGCCTATATCTGGTATCGGTTTGAATGGCAGTACGGTGTTTCTGCTATTTTATCCCTGATGCATGATACGCTTGCGGTTGTCGGCTTATTCTCGCTGTTGTGGATGCATTTTGATTTGGGGACTTTGGCGGCTGTGTTGTTGGTTGCCGGTTATTCCACCAACGATACGGTTATTGTGTTTGACCGTGTGCGTGAAAACCGCCGTAAATTCAAAAGAATGGCGATGCGCGATGTGATCAACTTGTCCGTCAACCAGACTCTCACCCGTACCATCAATACATCTTTGACGACATTATTGTCATTGGTGGCGTTATGGTTGTTTGGCGGAGAAGTTATTCGTGATTTCGCCAATGCGATGATTTTCGGGATTGTCATCGGGACATATTCATCCATCTATGTTGCGTCATCTGCGTTGTTGTACCTGCCGTTCGGCAATGACGAAAATCGCGATGATCACAATGCAGTCGATGCAGAGAAGGCGTAGTTTCTTAAATGGATATTACGCCGCTGATGCGACCTGAACAGAAAATTATCCAGTCCTATGGGGCTGGATTTTTTCGTGTGAGTGGTGAGATTTTAAAACATCCTATTCTGGTCACTGATGAAACGGTTATGGAATGGGTGTTTGAGGGCAGTCCATTACAAATATCTGATGATATTCTGGCGCTGAAAGATCGTATTGATGTTTTGTTGATCGGAATGGGAACGAGTTTTCCTGTCTTGCCACCTTCCAAACGCGCCCAGTTTGCGGGGTTAGGGATGACTGTGGACATCATGGACACAGCTTCTGCCTGCCGTACCTATAACGTCCTGACAGCAGAAGGCCGCAGGGTTGCTGCGGCCTTAATTCCAGTTTAGTTGATTTGGACTAGAGTTTCTTTTCCAAAATTTCTGCGGCATGTTCCCAGTTTGCAAGATGATCGATCCATGCTTCGAGGAATTTAGGGCGCGCATTGCGATAGTCGATATAGTAGGCATGTTCCCAAACATCACAGGTCAATAATGGTGTTTTATCGTCTGTTAATGGGGTTTCGGCATTTCCTGAATTGGTGACTTCTAATTTGCCTGTTTTGTTATCAAGGACAAGCCATGCCCAGCCGGAGCCGAATTGTGTCATTCCTTTGTCCAGCAAAGCGGCGCGAAGGGCATCGTATCCACCGAGATCTTCAATCACTTTCTTTTCTAAAACGCCCGGCAGTTTACTGCCGCCACCATTCTTGGCCATCGAAACCCAGAACAGATTGTGGTTATAAATCTGGCCGATTTGGTTGAAGAGTTTTTGATTGCCTGCCTTTTTAGCGGCAACGGCAGCATCCTCGAGGGACATATTTTCAAACTCTGTCCCTGCGGCAAGTTCATTGGCTTTGTTCACATAGGCCAAATGATGCTTTCCGTGGTGGAATTCGAATGTCTCGGCAGACATATAGGGAACCAAAGCATCTTTGGAATAGGGTAATTCTGGCAAAATAAATGGCATTGTTCACTCCTCATGAATCTTTGTTACAGGTGGTAACTTAATTCATATCCAGAATAAATCAATCTTCGCGTACATCCATTAAGAAATTCAGTACATTTTTCTTAAGGTTTTCAACTTGAATTTTAACGGATTGAGCATCGGACAGCACGCTTTTAGCGCTTTCGCCTGTTTTAATGGCTCTTTCTTTAACGTTATTAATTGTCTGAGCCACTTGTTGAGTATTGCTACTGACAATATTCACATTCCGACCAATCTCTTCAGTGGCGGCATATTGTTCTTCGACAGCAGCGCTGACAGAAGAGGTTGCCCCATCAATTTGGGCGACGTTAGAGATAATATTTTCAACGGCACTAACACTGTTGCCAACAGCCCCTTGAATGAGGGTTACCCGTTGTTGGATTTCTTCTGTTTTGGCGGCAGTTTGTACGGCTAATTTTTTAACTTCATCCGCAACAACGGCAAATCCTTTGCCCAATTCGCCTGCGCGCGCAGCCTCAATCGTCGCATTGAGTGCAAGAAGATTTGTTTGTTCCGCGATTTCGCGAATGGCCAGAACAACATTGCCAATTGACTCGGTCATCTCATTTAGCTCGGTAACAGTTTGTGATGCTTTTTGAGCTTCGGTTGAGGCGTTTGATGAAATCCGGCTAACTTCACCGACCTGACGAGAAATTTCAGCCGAGGAGGCTGATAACTCTTCGGTTGCGGAGGCAACGGTAAAGACATTTGATTCTGCTTGTTCTGCAGAAGATGACACATCGATACTATCTTGAAGAACATCGCTTGAAAGTTGCTCCATGATCGTTGCGTTTTCGCCCATTTTTTGGGAAGAGGTCAGCAGCGAGTCAAGGGATGTTATGATTTGTTGTTCGAACATATCCGCTAATTGATTCATAGCGGCTTTGCGTTCGATCTCATTTTCTCTTTTCGCCTCTTCACTTTCTCTTTCAAGCTTTTTGACGTTTAAGGCGTTTTGTTTAAAGACTTCTAACGCATTGGCGATACTGCCTATTTCTGATTTTGAATCGGTATATCCGACAGCTGTATCCAATTGATTTTGACTGATATCTTTCATCGATAATGTAAGGTCGTTCAAAGGGCGAGTTAATGACCTCACGACAACCATATAGAAGATCAACGAGATGATAATGCCAGCAAGAGATTGCAATAACATTTGTTGTTGTTGGTCTTTATAGGATGCAATACGGCGGTCAAGCAATGTATCCAATTCATCATATCCTGTTTTCAGCATATCATAGGCCGATTGATGGGCGTCATTCCAGTTGAGCAAGAATGATTTCTGGGATACACCGCCTTTGAGTGCGATTTGGGAGAGAGTTTCATATAGTTGTTTGTTTTTCGCGGTGTAGGATTCAAACAGAGGGTTCAAATTTGTTTTGAAGCTTGGGCTTTCGCCATAGAAATTCGGGTCTTCTTTAAAAGATACATCCATATCGGCGGCAACACGGTCAACGTCACCTTCTTTCAAAAGGCGTGACATCACGGCGGATTCAATTTTTTCATCACCTGACATCTGGTGAGTAGGGGATAGTTGAGGAATAAGTGTTGTCGCAATAGAGGTATGTCTATCCAAAGTTTGTGGCAGAGCAATCAATGTGACATCCATTAAATAGTAACTGTCCAAATCTGGATCAAGGATAAGATTTGAGGTGTCACCAGAATGCGCAATTAATCCTCGCAAATCTGCGATGAAGGAGGCAAAATCATCATCAGAAACAGCAGCGGGGTTTGATAGGCCCGATTCAAGTTTTGCCCATTTATCTGAAATTTTATTCAGGTTGAGATTTTCTCTTCCGCGGCTGGATAGACCCTCGTCTGTAAATTGTAAATCAACGCCATATTTTGCATCAACTTCTTTTAATTTTGAAAATTCTTCGTTTATCGATGCGGTAAGGCTTTGGAAGCTTTTGTCATCAATTGTTATCCCGTTTGAGGAAAGTTTTGCCAAAACCCTTAAATTGCCTGCATCCAGTAACATTTTGGCAACGGGGCGTTGGTAGGCGTTCCCTTTCTTTTCCTGTTCGGCAAAGACAATATTGGATCCAATACTGACATACGCTTGATACATAGATATAAACAATGTAATGAGAAAGAGGCAGATGCTGAGCATCATTCGGGTGCGGATGGTCAGGTTATTTAGTGTACGCAGCATAAATTTTTTCCCAGAAATTAAAGCAGTATATTTGATTATTATACGTTATATTGCCAAAGTTTTGAACTAAGTAAAGTGATTATATACTTATGAACTATACAAACCATTTAAAAAAATTTGATCCTGACCGCTTTCTATTATCTTTCTTTGTGAATGATAATCAGAAGCATAGTTTTTTACTTACGGTGGATGTTTTTAATCTTGAGATCGCAAGTATTCGCGATGTGATTGATACGCCGCATATGGGTTTTATTCGGTTGCAATGGTGGAAGGATGAAATCAAAAAAATCTATGCAGGTGAAAAATATGCGCCACATCCCGTGTTGCAAGGTCTGGCAGAGGGACTGCTGTCTTATAACATTCCGCCTGATGATATTTATCAATTGATAACTGCGCGTGAAGCTGACTTTGAGGAATATGATGATTTTGATATTGCGGCCTATGCCCGTAATATTCATGTGCCGCTCTTGAAAATCAAAGCTAAAATTTTAGGAGAGGTGCAAAGCACAGATGCTTTGGCGGAAGGGTATGCTTTGATTGGGTTGTTGCGTGCAATTCCCTTTTACCGTGCAAGGTCACAGGTGGTGATGCCTTCCATTCAGCCCGATGCTGTGAAGGGTATTTGTGAAATGGCCGAAGCGCTATTAAACGCAAATAGGGCAACAGATCGTTATTTTAAGGCACATGAAGTTTTGGCGCGGCTCTATTTGAAACAAATCAAGGCGGCTGGCTATCAGCCTGAAAAACTGACGCCATTGCCGTTCAAAGAATTACGCGTTTGGTTTGGCGTAAGGTTCTTGTAATTATTTACTCATGCTCCCGTCTGACATGAACTTTGATTTGATGTGGAAATTCTGGTGTAGGCTCTGGGAGGTCATGCTGTGCATCTTTTAAAGATAGCTCGGCCTTTAGAAATTGTTTTTCTAAAATATAGCTCATTAATTTAGCATCCGTCACATTAATTAGAAATGATGGCGGAACATGGCCAGTTGTTTTTGCCTTGGTCAGAGCTGAAAAATGATCAAAGACTAAGTGTTGCAAGGCTTCGTTTTCTTTGTTTCTGGAATCATGGAAAGCCTTGTCATGGTCGCGTTTTAATTCGATGTCGGCACCTTTAATATGAGACTTTTCTTTCAATGAGATTGGTGTGATGTGAACAACTATAACCGCTCGATGGCCTCCGCTTGGAAGCTCCAATAATTGTTGGAGAGTAATGGCTATGTCATTGTCCTCGGAGAAATAATGAGAGGCTTTATCAAGGGCATTTGATAAGGCTTTTTCCGAACTATTATCCGAATATCCTTCCAGAATAACACGGTGAGATTTATTATAGCCGCCAATCGGAACACTTCCGCTGATCTGATCGCGAAGCGATTTCAATTCGTCAAGGAGTGCGATCAGTAAATCTGAATCTCTGGTTATGAATTCCGTTAATGTGTATTCGCGAATTTCTCTTTCTATGGAAGGATCGTTAATCATAAGACTTAAACGCACAATCTCATGTCTGACTGTATCAATATCTGAATGCTCATTTGTCATTTTATTTCACCTTAGCAGTTGAATTTTCATCAAAGGATTTTTTACGCAATTCGGGGGTTATCCAGTAGGTTGTCCCGACAATAGCAAGGGTCATCAGTCCACCAAAAACAACAGATGGAACCAACCCCAATGCACGGGCGGCGACACCGGATTCAAATGAGCCAATTTCATTGGATGATATAATGAACATCGAACTAATCGCCGATACACGCCCACGCATATGGTCGGGGGTAAGGAGTTGTTTGAGTGTTCCGCGAATAATGACACTGATTGTATCAAATAAACCGCTAAATGCCAAAAAGACGATAGAGAGGATGAAGGAGGTTGAGAGGCTAAATCCGATCATGCAAACCCCGAACCCAGCTACCGCCCATAACATGCGGGATAGGGGAAAACTACGCATCGGACGAATTGCAAAATAAATGGCGGCAAGAATGGCGCCAATTCCGGGGGCAGTTCTCAAGACGCCTAATCCTTCTGGCCCCACATGCAACACTTGCGCTGCAAACGCGGGAAGCATGGCGACCGCACCGCCAAATAACACAGCAAACATATCCAGCGCCATAATGGTCAGGAGCATGCGGTTTTGAATAATGAATTTCCACCCATCGACAATATTCTCAATGACGGATTCTTTGGTGTCGAATTTTTGATATTCACGCAAATCTTTCATGCTGTTGACGCATAGAAACCCAAGAGCCATAAAGGATACAGGAAGTATCCATGCCGCTGACACGCCATAGAAACCATAGATCAGTCCGGCAAGGATAGGGCCGCTAATTGCCGAAATCTGGAATCCTGTATTGATCCATGCATTGGCGGCTGCATAATCTTTTTTCTCGATAATTTGTGGCATGATCGAGAAGAAGGCAGGCATCATAAAACTCCGCGCGACCCCCGACACAAAAATGCCCAAAAACAAAAGTGGGATAAGAGCCGAGTGGGGTAGTAAGAAAAAGTTACTTCCCACCGCCATTAAGAACGCCAAGTTTAAAACCAAGACAGCGATGCAGGTTTTGTAAATATGATGCGGGGTTGAAATATCAACAACATAACCGGAAAATAATGACCCGATAATGGCTGGAATGGCTTCTGTTAAACCGATCAATCCTAACATCAGCGGGTCATTGGTCAGTTTATAAACCTGCCATCCGACAACCACCGCTAAAGATTGTAACGCCATATTGCACAACATGCGCGTTCCGATCAGCAAACGGAAATTCGGATTTTTTAAAATGGCGTAGGAAAGATGCATGGCTTTGCTTTACTAGTAATAGATGGCTGCATTTGTTTTTGCAGGGCAAGGGAAATGACGCAAGTGGTTTTTGATGATAAATAAAAAACCCCGAACGATGGGATTGCCATGGTTCGGGGCTGAAAATTTATAAAAGGCCTATTTTGCGGCTTTTTTCTCTTGTTTCGCCTGTTTTTTCTCTTTGGCGGTTTTCAGAGGTTTTTTCTTTGTATCTTTTTTAACGTCTTGTGACTTAGCCATGATGGGGTTCTCCTTGAAAGATAGAATAAGACTCAATCAATATATCATGAACCCAACCTTAAAACTATGGGGGAGCAGCTGATTGGTCTGGATACAAATTACTTCAGTTTAAATTGTGGATTGTAATTATATTAGCATTTTATTGGAATAATGAGTTATTTTATTTTCTATAATTTTTTTCTTTTCCTTTTTATGAAATAGGTATACATGGTGCTTTGCGTCGCACAACAATGTGTAACCGAGGTGTTTCATGGCTAAAAATCAAAATCATCCTCTCGCGCGATATCATGAAGCTATTGCTGATACCACGAGTCGCTTTACATTCAATCACCATCCTGTTCCCGATCCTACGGGATTGATGAGTACACCCCAAGGGTTCGGGCAACCGTTTTTTCACAGGCCGACAAATACTGTTGGTGTGTTGTTTTCAAAAATTTCTAATAATTTGCAAGGCCGTGTTTTACCTGATGGACGCCGAGTGGCCGATGCCAAGCAGATGAAAGGGTGCTATATTTTTGGCGCCCGACGTCTGAAAGGCGATGTTGATGAACCATTATCCTCACGTCCGAATCTTCACCGCGTTATTCGCAATTTGCGTGAGGACATGGATGTTGCCCGCCGTGAATTGGGAACACGGAGTCGTAAACACCTTACGCTCTATTGTGCCGACAATTTATACACGAATGGTCGACATGTGTATGAAATTCTGCCTACAAAAAACGGCAAATTTGATGTGATATTTCATATGGCGGCTTATCGTAAAGACGGAAGCTTTGTTCCATTTGATATGAATGATAATAGTTTGCGTGGGAAATTCGCCCGCGCGACCAAACGCATTGAAACCGTTGATACCATTGAGGCAGCGCGTGAGACTGTGGCGCATCATTGGAAAGCATTCTCATCTGATCTGTGGTCGCAACGTAATATTTTTATGAGGCAAGGCAAGCGTGTGATTGCTCAGAGGATTCTTTCAGATCTTGTCGATTTCGGAAGCAATCACGGTAAGCGCGTTATATTAAGTACCATCATCGTCGGTGGAGGATTTGGAGCATATAGTTTAAGGCATGGTGCAGCCGCAGGTGCATTCGCGGCTGTTGCTGCAGGGTTTGCAGGGGCTCTTGGTCATTCTTTAGCCCATGCTTCGGTTGAGGTCGGTTTGAAAGAATATTTCGAGAGACGCGCTAAATCATTGGAAGCCAAAAGCAAATTAGAAATTACCGCTTATGGCTTTGACAGCGATGTGTCAGATCACTTTAAAATTCAGACTCCTGAAAATCTGGCAAAAGTCTGTCCGCATATCGATTTACAGCGGTTTAATCCCGAAGATTTTGAACTGTTATCGCTTGATCAATTCAGTTTACAAAAAGATCGGGAATTGGCGCAGGATAATTTACAACCCAATTCATTGGCTGGCCATTTATTGTTCATGGGGCAACGCGGATTTTCATCACAGGCACATATCCTTGATCAACGAACAGAATTAAGATTATTCCAGAGTGGCGTCACCCGCCTGATGCACGAACGTGAAGATGGTATCATTGTCGTGCATGCACAATACCGCCCGGAAATGTGCACTGATGACCGCCTACGTCTGGCGCAATGCCATATCAATCAATTTGAAGGGCAAATTGTACGCCTGGAATATGACAGAGATCAGCCAACCTTTTCAAAAGGGATAGGCGAGGGCTTAAAAGCGGTAAGCTATGAATCAATGATGGATGAGATTGAAGATGAGGTCTTATTCGCCGGCCAAGAGCCAATTTCAGAAGATGTTTGGACGCAATCTTGCG
>Ga0155195_137_pt1 | contig 18441 bp, 17 predicted proteins | sample RifCSPhighO2_02_FD_106163 | JGI IMG/M metagenome (GOLD analysis project Ga0155195, IMG submission 106163) | Alphaproteobacteria bacterium RIFCSPHIGHO2_02_FULL_46_13
AGCAACTTCGGGCGAAGTCAATGTCTCCGAAGGCAGCTATCCAATTCAGGCAAGCGTAGAAGTGCCAAGCTCAGGGATTGCTTTATCATTCTCGGGTGTTGTTGATTCCAAAAACATGGGTGCAAATGGCGATATTAATTTAGAGGTTGATGATGTTGCAAAAGCTGTGAAAGGGATGACTGGTTCTGCACCATCTTTGCCAGAGGGCATCGGCGGTAAGGCTGAACTTGCGGGGAAACTGGTTTATTCAGCTAGCCGCGTTGCGGTTGATAATATGGCGCTCTCACTCGGCGCGTTGAGCTATTCCGGTGAAGTGTCTGCAAATGGATTGGGCGGGAATGAACAACCTCAACTATCATTCCAATTGCAACCAAAATCAAAGGCGGCGGCAGATGCCCCTGCGCTTGTTCAATTGTTATCGGACTTGACGATTGCGGCCAAAGGGTCGGTCGAGAATGAAAAAGTTCAAATTGCTACCGCCAATATTAAGACGATGGGCAATAATATTTCTGTTAATGGATACTCCACAATGGGCGCGAACCCGAGTGTCGATTTAACGGTCAATGCATCTGAAATTAATCTGGATGTTTTGAGCAAAAATGCTGGCGCGTCTGCGGATGGCACAGCCTCGAAACCTGCGGCTTCTGGGAAGTCTGGCGATATGGGGTTTGCGATGCCGTTTTCTGGTCGCGTGCGTGCCGATGTTGCCAAACTGACAACCGGTGGCAAAACATATTCCGATATTAAGGCGGATATCACAAGTAATGCGGGTGCGTTGACCATTACCAATGCTCAGGTCGGATTGGTTCCTGATACCTCTGTGAGTGTGAATGGTAAAATTGCCAATACATCCAATTTGTCAGGATTGAATCTAAATGTTGCCGCCAAAACGCAAGATGCTGAAAAATTATTCAGTGCGTTGGGGGTTGCTATGCCTGAATTGCCACGAAAAGTGGGGGCTGCATCTATGAATGGCAGCTTTACAGGCGATTTGAAAAATCTGGGATTCTCGACTGTTGTCTCTGCCCTGCAATTTAATGTGAAGGGTGAGGGCAGTGTCGGCGACCCGATGGGAACGCCAGCCATCAGTTCATTGAAATTCAATATCAGTCATCCGAATTTTAATGACGCCATGAAAGCATTCCAGCCTGGCTTTGCTGGATCAACCGGGTTCTATGGCCCATTGGATGTATCTGGTCAATTGGCGTGGGGCACCGATAAGGTTGATGTCACATCCATTAACGGGAAGTTGGGTCAAACAACTGTGTCGGGGAATATTTCAGCCGTAACCAAGCCAAAAACGAAAGTGACAGGTGCGTTGGATTTCGGTGCGATTGTCTTCCCGTCAGCCACCAATAATGGCGGCACAGTTGCGGCGACATCTAAAGGTGCTGCGCCAGCTTCAAGTGGAGATCGTTGGTCACGCGACCCGATCGATTCTGCATGGATGAAATCATTTGATGCGGATATTGCCATCAAGGCCAAAAGCATTACACAGAATTTGTGGAAGTTAAGCGACGCCAATCTGGCATTCAAATTGAATGACGGCACATTGACGTTAGATGATATCAGTGCCGGATTATTTGGTGGTCATGCATCGATTAACGGCACAGTCAAAAGTGGTGCGGGCGCAAAAGACCCGATCAGCATTAACGCCAAAATTAATGCCGAAAATGTTGACGCCAAAGATTTGATGAGCGCCGCGACAGGTAAAGTGTCTTACACCTTAACGGGAACAATCTCGAAAGTAGATGTTGCCCTGAATGCAACGGGTGCATCAGTTGCCAACCTTGTGCAAACATTGGGTGGGAACGGAACAATGGATGGTAAGAATATCATCGTAAAAGGGGTTGATGCTGCGCAATTGGCAACAGCCGCTAAGGGAAGTTATAAACCGTTGGAGCGTGCGGGGAGCCTGTTCCAATCCTTCCAAGGGGGGCAAACTGAATTTACTGATTTTAATTCTGAATTTGCAATTCAGAGCGGAATTGTGAATTTCAGCAAAATCTATTTCGATGGACCAAAAGCCACGTTGAATACAACAGGAAATGTAAACCTTCCGAAATGGACGGTTGATCTTAAAAACACCATGACGGTTAAGGATACGGATATTCCACCGTTTGATTTTACGATCAGAGGGCCTTTGGATAACCCAGCCAACTCCGGCGGGGACATCATCAATAACTATCTGCAAAACAAGCTGGAGAAAAAAGCGACCAAATTGTTAGAGGAAAAATTGGGTGGTAAATTAGGCGCGTTATTGGGTGGTGGTTCGACAACAACCACAACCGATACGCCTGCTGCGGATGCGCCTTTAACTGATACCACAACCACATCTGATCCTGCGGCAACACCAACCGCTGGTGAGGGAGCAACAGCGCCAGCCGAGACCGATAAGCAAAAGGCCGCTAAAGAGGCCGTGAAAGCCTTGCAAGGGTTGTTTGGAAAATAAAGTAGTTAAGAGCAAGCTTTTTTACAAATTTTTAAGTGCCATCGTATAGAATTATGGATATTATTGGCGGGAGTGTATTATGGGTCGGTCTGATGATTTTTTAGCAAATAAAGGGGATGTCGTTACCTTTACGCCTAAAAAGATCGATTATTTTCCTGCAGATGTGATCAGACAAGCTGCACTGCGCCCTGACCCTATGCAAAAACCTAGGTTTAGTGAGCAAGAAAATTATGCAGTGGTGCGGCCGACTGCAGGAGCCTTATCTACGCCAGCTTTAAACATTAAAGACAATAACGAAGACGGTTTTGGTTCTGATAAAAAATTAGTTGTCGCTGTGACGTCAGCTCATTTTGGAGGTAAGACAGGATATAATTATAATCAATTTAATCCTTCTGAGGGAAAATATATTTCGAATCCCGGTGTGGGGTTTAATTTTAAAACGGGAGTTGATATGGCGGGGTCGCCACTTCGTACAGAGGTTGGGGCATATAATAATTCATTTTATAAATCGACGTCCTATGCCGCACTGGAATGGAAACCTTTGGAGGCAAATCTTCCCTTGGGGCTTAAGGGGAGTTTTGGAGGAGTTGCTGGTTTAGCAACGGGCTACGAAGAGTATGTTCCTAAAGAATTTGTGATAGGTAAGGGTATTGTACCTGTCGTTGCAGCACGCATGAGTATTGAGGGTGAAAGAATGGGTGTGGATGCAACCGTTATTCCGCCTGCAGGTAAAAACATGCCAACGGTTTTAGCTATCTCTGCGACTTTTAAATTCTAATTTTTGTCTTTCAAATGAAACAACACATACAGACGTAATGCGCTGGACAAGTTTGTTTGGCGCGCTGTGTCTATGTCTTCGATTAATTCGGAAATGGTTTTCTTCTGCGCTGACGCAATCCGCATCAATTCATCCCAGAAAGGTTGTTCCAGTGATACGGAGGTCGAATGGCCTGCAATATTAACGGTGCGCTTTATAACTTTTGCGGAAAGAGGATAGTTTGGGTTGGTCATTCAATTTCCTTTTCCCTGTTACCCCCTCCTGCAAGGGAGGGGGTGGGGTAATGATTAATCTTTTGGATGAACCATATCGGCGGGAACAATCCATGATTTGAATTGTTCTTCGGTCATTAATCCTAATTCCTTACCAGCCTCAAGAAGAGATGTACCTTCATGATGCGCTTTTTTGGCGATTTTGGCGGCGTTGTCATACCCGATATGTGGGTTGAGTGCTGTGACCAACATCAAGCTTTCGTTCAGCAGTTTCGAGATACGACGTTCATCAGCCTCAATCCCCACGATGCAATTTTCGGTGAGGGAGCGGGAGGCATCGGCGATCAGGCGAATGGATTGCAGGACGTTGAAAATGATGACGGGTTTAAAGACGTTCAATTCAAAATGTCCGTTTGATCCGGCAATGGTGACTGACACATGGTTGCCCATGACTTGAGCGCAGACCATGGTCATGGCTTCGCATTGGGTCGGGTTGACTTTACCCGGCATGATGGATGACCCCGGTTCGTTTTCAGGAAGGATGATTTCACCAATCCCGCAACGTGGGCCAGAGCCGAGCAAACGAATATCATTGGCAATTTTCATGAGCGATGTTGCGATGGTGTTTAAAACGCCAGACACTTCGACCATGGCATCATGTGCCGCCAAAGCTTCGAATTTATTTTCAGCGGTGACAAATGGCAGGCCAGTGATTTTTTCAACATTGGCTGCAAAACCTTCGGCAAATCCTTTTTTAGAGTTGATGCCCGTGCCAACGGCTGTTCCGCCCTGTGCAAGTTGCATCAGGCGAGGGAAGGTCGCTTTGACACGGTCAATCGCGTATTCTATTTGTTTGGTGTAACCGGAAAATTCCTGCCCCAAAGTCAGTGGCGTTGCATCCATCAAATGGGTGCGGCCAATTTTAACGATATGGTTGAATTCTTTTGATTTCGCATCAAGCGCTGCGTGAAGTGTCTCAAGCGCAGGGATCAATTCATGGATAATTTGCTCACCCGCCGCGATGTGCATGGCAGTCGGGAATGTATCATTGGATGATTGCCCCATGTTCACATGGTCATTCGGATGTACAGGTTTTTTGGAGCCCATTACGCCGCCCAGAATTTCAATCGCGCGGTTCGAGATAACTTCGTTGGCATTCATGTTGGTTTGTGTGCCTGAACCGGTTTGCCAGACAACCAACGGAAATTCACCGGACATGCGCCCGTCCATCACTTCCTCTGCGGCTTGAATGATCGCTTGCCCCAACTTGGGATCAAGGACGCCCAATTGCATATTTGTTTGCGCGGCGGCTGCTTTAATCACGCCTAGAGCGCGGACAAGCGGCGCAGGCATTTTCTCGCCGCCGATTTTAAAATTACCCAAGGAGCGTTGCGTCTGTGCCCCCCAATATTGATTGGCAGGAACTTCGAGTTCGCCAAAGGAATCTGTTTCAATACGAATAGCTGATTCAGTGGATTTAGCGGCAATATTGGTCATTTTATTAAGAATCTCCAGAGTGTGAATAGGCTTCCTTTTTATAGGATTTTTCGGCTGGTGAGAAGGGATGAAAAAAACCTTGCTTTTATTGTCATATTTATAATATGCATGGGTGAAATAATAGATATTAAAAATAAGAGGGTATTGTGCAAAGTAAAAAAGAGAGGCAGGGAAACGGTGAGGGGGATGTCATTGAGCTTGTCACCGTTCCAACCCTTTATGAGCGATACAGGGACGTTATTACAAACGGGCTGACACGCACAAAATTAAGTCGTGATAAGTTATACTCTTTTTTTCCTTCCCATCTTCAGCCTGCTTTCTCTCTTTCCCTCAAAAGCAAAGGTGCTGCTTTTAACACGCCAACCAATATGAAGGTGGTTGAATACCTCGAAGACATTTTCGGGATATTACCAGATTATGATGCCCCGATAGATGAAAAACATGCTGATGGATTTTTTATCAATGGTAAAATGCGTGAAATTTTTATGAATAAAGCTGTGGCAGGGAATGGAATCCATCGCGCTTTAAAAGGGTTAAGCCCTGATGACGTTGTTAAAAAATCCGTGATTGATTTGAAAGGTCAATTTAGTGAAAGCGAAATTATCCATGCTGTCAAATTTAGTTTACCGAACGGAGTGGATAGACATTTTGTATCGAAAATTGTTCAAATTGCTAATCGTTTAAAATGATATGAGAGTGGATATGGACGTTTGTACTATTGATAAAAATGAATGCGTTTCTCTTGCTGATATTTTTAGATTTGTATCAGATTTCGAAACCAAAACAGGGTTCAGATTATCAGATATTTATCAATGGCTGAACCCTGATATTACTGACCCAGAGCCTGATGAAGAGGGCTATCGATGGGAAGATGCGATTGCCGATTATCATTCTTATCAGTCCCATCCGGACGCTTGTAAAAAAAGAGTTCCTGTTGATATTGCTGCGGCATTTTTTTCAGTCTGTGAAAAATATAAGGTATATGGCGGTGCGCGGGCGACAGATATTGATGTGCATATTAACAGGCCAACTTTTGCGAAATCACATGATAGGGTTCTTATTAAAGATTTTAAGGGCTATTTAAGGGAGCAAAAGGAAAGAACAGAGGTTTCCAATACTATTCTCTGGAAATTACTGCCTGATGAAATTAAGTCACGATATAGTTTCAATACTTTTGTAGACAATCAGAAAGATTTGAGTTCTGTAGCCACGATTTCAATTGAATTAGCCAAGGCCATTCGTGATACATATTCAAAAATTTGTGGACGAAATCAACCTGTTGATGTGAGCGAGGGATTGGTTGTTCCCCCCTTTGGCTCACAACATTCTTTCTCTGTATCCAGTAAAGTAGCATTGCCACAATTGAACGAAAAATTTGCCCTTGCAAAAGGCAAGGGGCTTTATGCAACGAAGCTGGATTTTATGAATAGCGCCTCTATACTTCTTGGGGTGGATGTAAGTAAGTTATTTGATAAATCTCATAAAGCCATTCCTCGTCTTCGCGTGGCGATCTGTTTGGCCTTATTGGAAGGGCATACAATTCCATCTGAGGTGTTGGATATTCATCGCAAATATTTTGACGATCATGTTAGAAATAGGCCTGCTCAATCAATGGGGAGGCTGGAAAATGAATAATCGACACGGCTTTTTGTTATAAAAAGCCAGAAATCAGGCAGCTTAGCCATAATTTTGCCTTAAATAAGACATTTTTCTTGCGTTTTGGAAAATTGCCGCCTATTTTATAGACATAATAAAAAGTGTGTATAAATAGGGTGTGGCTGTATCATGGGAAAAGACTTTTCCAACGATGATAATATTGCCTTGGAAGATGTTTTTACTCCCGATGTTCCGCAAGTGGATATCGGAGGGGATTTTCGTACTGCAATATCCGCAGCCGATACGTCCAAATTTAATAAGCTGATGTCATTCAATGAATTCTATAAATTGGTGGATGACATTATTCGTGAACGTCATGTCACCTTAAAATCCGCTTATGCGACTTGTCCACCTTTTGTGCATGATTATCTTTCGTTAAAAGTAGCTGAACATGATTATCAGGAATTTAAAGAAGGTCAGAGGAACGATGAATGGGTGAACCCAAAAATATCTTCTCTTATTCTGCGGTCATTATACTATGCCAAGCCATTACCGAATATCATATCAGATCAATTTGATGCCGAAGATCTTGATGAAGTCAGTCTTCATTCGCTACACGAACATATTGATAAAAATATGGGGGAAGCATCTCTTGATTTGGCACGCGTTTATCGCCATGTGTCAGCCGAAGTGCGTGAAGAATACCCGCAACAGAAGGCGATGAGGGATTTTAAGAGACATCTTGCTGGTAAAAATATAAAAGGTGACATTTCTTTTGATGCGGCTGAATCCATTCTGCATGTTATTCAGAATTTTCAGTTGTATGAAAGGTTAAGTTTGAGAAAGACTGAAGCGCCATCAAAGCCTTCCGCATTAATATCTCCGGTGGTCATCCCTGTTGTAAATAACCAGAATGAGGAGGAGGCCAGCAGACTGGAAAGAAATTCAATTCTGCTAAAAGAATATAGAGAAAAATTTAATGCTCTTAAGGATATGAAGAAAGTCCCGCTTGCGGCCGTGTGGGGTGTTTTACCAAGTGACATAGTGAAGGGGCATAGTTATTTGTCCTATAGAAACGGGAGTTGTATTGGGAGTGACCGGAATAATCTTTCGATAGATGTTTGTAATGCCATTCTGGATGTCTATCAAAAACTTCCGGATTATACGGATCCTGTTACAGCGGATGAGGTGAACGGGCCTTTTATTTTAGGTGACAATTTTGGATTGATGATGTCGTCCGAGGTTGCTTATGCACAAATAAAAGAGGCATTAAAGAAATCCGCAAAACCAAATAAATTCCTAGAGCAAAGAAATGATGTTATCACTCAATTCTCTAAACTAACGGGGCAGCCGGAAGATAGCCGATTGTTGGTTAAAAAACATGGTCGTGATAAATATATATCGCGGTTACAGGTCGCCATTATCCTATGCGTTATTGAGGGTAAGGACGTTCCGAAAGGAGCAATTACTCTTTTAAATCATTATCAAGACAATACAAAATTGATTGAGCCTTCTTTAAAAGGTCTTGCGAAAGAATTTAAAGATAAGGTGACGCCAGAGCCGCAGGATAATGCAATGCCGTCAGAAGTGGTCGCCACATTTAATCGCCAGAATAGCAAACCAAGACCAGCAGGGTATTATTCTGTGTTTAAGACCGCAGATATTCAATGCGATACTCTAGCCCTTGGATAAATCAAACAGATTGGTCAGATTATCAACGAGAGCTTCGCCGAGTTCGGTGACGTCGGAGATGGTGATGGCGTTGGAATAACATCTTGTGACGTCGTGACCGATCCCGATGGCGGTCAGATCGACTTTGCCGATCATTTCAATCCAGTTAATCACATGGCGCAAATCATTCTCCAGTACGTTGGCAAGATTGACCGATAGAGTTGAATCATCAACAGGCGCGCCATCTGAAATCACCATCAGAATTTTGCGATCTTCGCCCCTTGCCGCGAGGCGGTTATAAGCCCAGACCAAGGCTTCGCCATCAATATTTTCTTTGAGCAATCCTTCTTTCAGCATTAGTCCCAGATTTTTGCGCGTGCGGCGATGGGGGGCATCGGCAGATTTGTAAATGATGTGGCGAAGGTCGTTGAGGCGACCCGGTTTTTCGGGACGACCATTGGCAATCCATAAATCGCGGGATTTTCCGCCCTTCCATGTGCGGGTGGTGAAGCCCAGAATTTCAACTTTGATCGCGCATCTCTCTAATGTGCGTGCCAGAATATCGGCACACATTGCGGCGGTCGTAATCGGGCGGCCACGCATCGAGCCTGAATTGTCAATCAGGATGGTGACAACGGTATCTTTGAATTCGGATTCTTTTTCTTGCTTAAAACTAAGCGGTACAGTCGGGTTGGCAACCACACGGGCGAGGCGGGAGCTGTCCAGATAGCCTTCCTCCAGGTCAAATTGCCATGCACGGCGTTGACGTGCGAGGAGTTTTCGTTGCAGACGGTTGGCGAGTTTGACAATCACCCCCTGCATCGACACAAGTTGTTTATCAAGCAGGCCGCGCAGGCGGAATAATTCATCGTCATCGGCTAATTCTTCGGCCTTTACAATTTCATCAAATTCAGTGGTGTAGATGGCATAAGTAGTGCCGGGGCCGTTTGCGATGTCTTTGCGGGTGTCGCGAACCTCGCCCATATTTTCATCTGCCACATCATCGCCCAATGGGGATGTTGCAGCTTCGTCTTCCATACCGGCTTCCGACTTTTCTTCGGAGTCTGATTCATCTGCCGTGTCTTCGGATGGCGATTGATCGGACGTGTCGTCTTGGTCGCCGTCATTTTGGTCTTGGTCGGAATTCATGTCCGATTGGTCGCTTGATCCGTCTTGATCGGGTGGCGGGGCAGGAGGTTCATCGGCGGGTTTGCTGTCACCATTTTCCTCATCACCGTCCAACATTTCAAGGCGGCGCAGGACATTGCGGGTATGGCGACCGTAATCATTCTGGTCATCCAGAGATTTTTCCAGATTTTGAAACCAGTCATCACCCAGACGTTCATGTATCCATGGCGCCCAAATGTCAGCCAGTTTTTGGGCGGCAGGTGGCAGAGGTTCGCCCGTGAGGTGCATCCGCGCCAGAAGATGGAGCGCATCGGGGAGTGTGTCATTCCTTTGGGTTGTTAAATTGTGATAGCCCATTTGGGTGAATTTTTCGTCCATCACTGTATTTAAATTATTTCTAATCCCCACCATGTCACGCGCACCGAGAGATTCAATCCGCGCCATCTCTAGCGCGTCATGGATGGATTTTGCCCGTTCATCTGTCGGGGCATTTTTGGCGTGGAGTTTTGCGTTATGGTGGCGAAGGCGCAACCCCTCAGCATCCGCAGTCCCACGCATCACCGCACGGTCACGGTCATTTAATTTGAGTGCAGGGGTGGGGAGGCGCGCTCGGTCGGGCGAGGTCAGGGATAATTTTTTATTCAATGTTTCGGTTGGGGTATAGGTGACCTCAATATCCCGCTTCCCCGCAATAGCCCTTAAGGTGGCATCGGTTGCTTGTTTAAAACTCTCTAAATCTGGGGGGCTTTGGGCTGTCATAACGTCTTATATACTATAAGATAGTGAACTCGTTAAGGTCAAAAGGGGAGTTTTATAGATGTTTAAAGCCATTTTATGTCTTGTTTCAATCGGTTTTGTAATGGGGGCAGCTATTCCTGCCCATGCCGAGGGGCCTCTCAGAGAAAAAATAAAGGAAGCTATGCAGGCGCGGATAGCAGAAAAAATAGACGGGCGGAGTAAACGCGAAACAACGACCAGTGATATAAATATGCCGATTACAAGTGCGGGCGATTATACATTTGAAATTCCTCAGGGTGATTTAACCCGTAAATATCTGGTTCATGTGCCGCCCAGCTATCATTCCAATACCCCAACGCCACTGATTTTAGCTTTCCATGGCGGAGGCGGTGACATGAATTATATGGCCAGAGATGAGTATTACGGCCTGATTTCTAAATCGAATAAGGAAGGTTTTATTCTTGTATTTCCGAATGGCTACAGCAAATTCAAGTCAGGGATATTTGCGACATGGGATGCGGGAAATTGTTGCGGTGATGCACGGGATAAAAAAATTGATGATGTCGGGTTTGTCCGAAAAATTGTATCCAATATTTCAAACCAGATGAATATTGACCGCAACCGCATTTTTGCAACGGGGATGTCGAATGGCGGAATGATGTCTTATGTTCTGGCCTGCGAACTTCCTGATATTTTCAAGGCGATTGCGGCTGTTGCGGGAACGGATAACACCATCACCTGTTCCCACAAAACGCCGATTTCAATTTTGCACATCCATGCCAAAAATGATGACCATGTCCTGTTTAACGGTGGGGCGGGTGAGGGCGCATTTAAAGATGAATCCAAAGTCACCAATTTTACCTCCGTCCCCGACACAATTGCCCGTTGGGTGGAGTATAATAAATGCAACAAGTCACCAGAGCGTGTTTTGACCGTGAATGGTGCCTATTGCGACCTATATAGCGGCTGCGTCAACGGAACACAGGTAAAATTATGTGTCACCGATACAGGGGCACATAGTTGGCCAGGGGGGTATAAACCCCGTGGAGAGGCGCCGTCCAAAGCCATTTCTGCCAATGATATGCTGTGGGATTTCTTCAAAAACCAGAAATAGATATGAAAATAAGAATATTTCTCTCTCCCTCCCTAAAGGGTAGGGAGAGGGAAAAAGCAGAATGTAGAAAAAAAGAGTTTAAAACATGAAAAAAACCGTTGCTTTTTAATGCACTGGCAGACTATACCCTAGGCATGCTTTGGACCAACCCACTTTCGAAAAAACTACCTGATTATGGCACTATCTCCAATCTGGAGGAGAAAAAGGCTGTCGCCGCAAAATTGGCGGGCGAGGTCAAAGATGGTCAGATTATCGGTGTGGGTTCTGGGTCAACGTCTTTCCTTGCTTTGCAAGCGATTGCCGCTACTGTCGCGGATAAAGGTTTCAGTTGTCGTTTTATTCCGTCCTCCCGTGAAATTCATATGACTTGTTTGGCTCTCGGGCTAAATGTTGCTTCACTCCTTGATGCCCGCCCTGATTGGTATTTTGACGGCGCGGATGAAGTTGACCAAGGGCATAATTTGATCAAAGGTCGTGGCGGTGCCATGACTCGTGAGAAAATGGTGATGGTTGCATCCCCAAAAACTTTCATTCTTGTTGATCAATCCAAATTTGTGAAAAAATTGGGCGAGAAATTCCCGATCCCTGTTGAGGTCAATCAGGAAAGTGCCAATTACGTCGAAGAACAACTCTTGAAAATGGGCGCGATTGAAACGATGGTTCGCCCTGCCAAAGGCAAGGACGGAGCAATTGTGACCGAGTCAGGGCATTTTATTATGGATGCCCGCTTCGCAGAGGCCACGCCAGATTTAGAGAAAAAAATTAAGTCGATTACAGGCGTAATCGAAAGCGGATTATTCTGGGGATATAACCCAGAGATTGTTAGTAGTTAGAACCAGCCAGCAAAGGGAGATCAAGCCATGTCAAATTCAAACGTTCAAAAGAAAGAAACCGAAACCATGACCGAAAACTCCTTTTTCCAAACATCGCTCGCCAAATCCGACCCTGCTGTCTTTGACGTGATTTGCAAAGAACATAAACGTCAACAAGACCAAATCGAATTGATTGCATCCGAAAATATTGTGTCAAAAGCGGTCTTACAGGCTCAAGGCTCTGTCCTCACCAATAAATATGCCGAAGGCTACCCAGGGAAACGTTATTACCAAGGATGCGAATTCGTTGACATGACCGAACAATTGGCGATTGACCGCGCCAAAGAATTATTCGGTTGCGAATTTGCAAACGTTCAACCAAATTCTGGGTCACAGGCAAACCAAGGTGTTTTCTTTGCACTGTTGCAACCACATGACACAATCCTCGGCATGTCCCTCGCGGCTGGTGGTCACTTGACCCATGGTGCTGCACCGAACCAATCGGGCAAATGGTTTAATGCTGTTCAATATGGCGTGAAAAAAGAAGACGGGTTGATTGATTATGCCGAGGTTGAGGCTTTGGCGTTAGAGCATAAACCTAAAATGATTATCTGTGGCGGTTCCGCGTATCCACGCGTTATCGACTTCGCAAAATTCCGTGAGATTGCGGATAAAGTTGGCGCATATCTGTTTGCCGACATCGCACACTATGCGGGTCTGATTGCGGGTGGTGCGTATCCGTCACCATTCCCACATGCCCATGTTGCAACCACCACCACCCACAAAACATTGCGCGGCCCACGCGGCGGGATGATTTTGACCAATGATGCGGATATCGCCAAAAAATTGAACTCATCAATTTTCCCGGGAATTCAAGGTGGACCGTTGGAACATGTGATTGCCGGTAAAGCTGTTGCCTTCGGCGAAGCCTTACAACCATCCTTCAAACAATATGCGCATGACGTTGTGGCGAACGCTAAAATCTTGGCGGACACTCTTGTCAAGGGTGGTTTGGACATCGTGTCCGGTGGGACAGATTCCCACATCGTCCTCGTTGACCTTCGCCCGAAAAATTTGACTGGGAAAGTTGTTGACTTGGCGCTTGAACATTCCGGCATCACCTGTAACAAAAACGCTGTGCCTTATGACCCAGCCCCTCCGATGGTCACATCTGGTGTACGTCTTGGAACGCCTGCGGGGACAACACGCGGTTTCGGTGCAGCGGAATGGAAATACATTGCTGAATTGATTTTGGAAGTGGTGGACGGTCTGGTCGCCAACGGCGCAGAAGGAAACTCTGCCGTTGAAGCTGCAGTCCGCGCCAAAGTCAAAGCCCTCTGCGATAAATTCCCGATTTATCCTGAAGGTGTGGCTGTTTAATTCATCATGCATTGCCCATTTTGCAGTTTTGAAGAAACACAAGTTAAAGACTCCCGCCCGAGTGAGGACGGGACGTCTATTCGTCGTCGTCGGGCATGCCCCGAATGTGGCGCGCGGTTTACGACGTTTGAACGGGTGATGTTGCGGGAACTGACCGTCATTAAATCGGGTGATAAACGTCAGGCATTTGACAGGGATAAAATTACGCGGTCAATGCAATTGGCTTTGCGGAAACGTCCAGTGACACCAGAACATATTGAACGTGCCGTCAACGGCATCGTCCGCCAATTGGAAGTATCGGGTGAGAGCGAGATTACATCCTTTCACATCGGTGAATTGGTGATGCAGGCTTTGGTTGAACTCGATAAGGTTGGCTATATCCGCTATGCCTCGGTTTACAAGGATTTTAGTAAGCCTGATGATTTCAAAAGTTTCGTCAAAGAACTTGATACGCTCATTTAATGTATAGGGTCGAATGAAACAATTTGCCTTTCCAGTTGGGTCTACGTCTCTGGATGCCGCATCGGCATTGTATCTTGAGCCGGATTTTATTTGGCTGGATAGCAATAAACTCCATCATCCGCAAAGCCGTTATAGTTACATTGTTTTTAATTCATCAAAACCAATAGAACTCCCTACGCAAACACAAAATGATTTGCCATCATTCCAAGGGGGTTATGTCGGTTTTAAAACCTATGAAGGCGAAGATGATTTCAAGTTTTATCATCAGGTTTTATCGTTCGACCATCATACGGGGCAGGGGTGGTTTGTGACCGCTGCCAAAGGTGAGGCGGAGGCGCATAAAGCCTATGATGATGTTTGTACCAAAATTCGTATGGCAAGACCTGTTCCTGAATTTACGCCATACGCACTGGATTGGCGATCCAACTTTACACCCACGGAATATAAGGCTGCGGTTGCGGATATTATAGAACGCATTCTAAATGGTGAAATTTTTCAGGCGAATTTAACACAGCAATTCACAGCTGTTAAACCTCAAGAGTTTCATGGTTTTGCGCACTATTTGAATCTACGACGTATGAATCCTGCACCATTTTCGGCCTATATCAATTTTGGTGATCGGCAGATTTTATCAACGTCCCCTGAATCTTTTTTAAGTCTCTCGAAAGACGGAAGAATTGTAACGCGCCCGATTAAGGGGACAGATCGGGATGCGGGGAAATTACTATCCAGCCTGAAAGATAAAGCCGAAAATACCATGATTGTGGATTTGCTCCGCAATGATTTGTCACAAATTTGTACGGATGAATCTGTGGTTGTGAATAAGCTCTGTGAACTCCAGTCCTTCGCAGGGTTGCACCATCTGGTGTCGGAAATTTCTGGGCAATTGCGTCCCAAAATAAAACCTATGGATGCCTTGAATGCTTGCTTTCCCGGTGGTTCAATTACCGGCGCGCCCAAAATAGAGGCAATGAAAATTCTGGCGGAGATTGAAGGCGTGCCGCGGGATATATATTGCGGATCGATTGGGTGGGTGGGCACAGATGGCGCGATGGACATGAATATCGCCATCAGGACATTAATCGTTGAACAGGACACAATGTCTTTTGGTGTGGGGGGCGGTATCACTGCGCTCTCTGATCCTGAATCGGAATATCAGGAAACATTGCTGAAAGCTGATAAAATTTTTCAAAGTTTCAAAGCGGGTGGATCATGATTGTTGTCATCGATAATTATGATTCCTTTGTGCATAATCTGGCGCGGTTGGTTCGGCTGGCGGGGCAGGATACGAAGATTATTCGCAATGATGCGATGAGTGTTGAGCAAGTTCTGGATTTGAACCCTGCGGCCATTATCATCTCGCCCGGCCCGAATGCTCCGAAAGATGCTGGAATATCGGTTGGTCTGATTAAAGCGGCGTATCGGGATATTCCGATCTTGGGGGTTTGTTTGGGGCATCAATGTATCGGCGAGGTGTTTGGAGGGCAGGTCGAGCGAGCAAAGCAACCGATGCACGGCATGGCATCTGTCATTCGTCATGATGAAAGTCGGTTGTTCAACGGGTTGCCGAACCCTATGGCGGTTGGGCGTTACCATTCCTTGATTGTAAAATTTCCCGAACCATCTATCTTAAAAGTCACGGCAAGGTCGGAGCAGGGAGAGATTATGGCGTTCGAGCATCCGGATTACCCTGTTTACGGGGTGCAATTTCATCCTGAATCTATTTTGACCGATAATGGCATCGGACTTATCAGGAATTTTCTGGAGACAATATGATTTGGATTAACGGACAGTTTCACGAAGACCCGCACCAGATTTCGGTTTTTGACAAAATCAATCTGGGCATGACTGTCTTTACAACCATGCTGGCGCAGAAGAAAGAGGAAGGTAATGTGATGTTGCATAACGGGCGGGCGCATTATGCCCGCTTGGTTCGACATGCGACCGCTTTGAGAATTCCGGTTCCGTACACAGAGAATATTTTATTGGAATCATCGGGAAAAATTGTCAAGAAAATGGAGGGGGAGTTCTTTGCGGTGCGCATTCAGATTACGGCGGGCGAGGGCGTCCGCGGGTTATCCATGCCCGAGCAGCAAACGGCTTTTATAACCGTATCGCCCATTGATAACCCTGCAAATCTTCAGCCAGTGAGTGTGAAGATTGAACGTGAGATTGTTTTACTGGCCGCCGACCCGATGAATAAGATCAAATCAAATTATGCATATCGCGCCATGGCACGGCGCAAAGCAGCGGCAGAAGGCTTCGATGATGTATTGATGATGAATGATATGAATGCGATTACATCCTCATCCGTCGGCAATGTGATTTTGAAATTAGAGGGCGTTTATAAAACGCCGCCGATCAAAGACGGGGTGATCGACGGTGTGCGCCGCGCGACCCTTTTAAAATCCATGGACATTCGAGAAGCGAGCGTTAGCAGTACAGATTTTATGTTTTGTGATGCGGCATGGATTGTGAATAGTTTGGGAATACGCGCTATCCAATCAATTGATGGTGTGGCAAAGCCGATTGAGTTGCTTTTATAGCGTTATGTTAATAAAATAATGCCGCAATTCCTTTTATTATGTGCTAAAACTCCTCGATAAGGAGAAGGTTATGTTTACAGGCATTATTACAGACGTTGGAACCGTGACGCGGGTTGATGATACGCGTGGCGATAAACGGTTTGAAATCACAACAAATTGGGACATGACCGAAGTTCCGATGGGCGCATCCATCGCGTGTTCGGGGTGCTGTTTGACGGTGATTGCCAAAACGAAACATAGTTTTTCGGTTGATGTGTCTGCCGAAAGCCTCTCGAAAACAAATCTCGGGGCTTGGGTTGATGGGACAAAGATCAATCTGGAATCCTCGTTAAAATTTGGTGATGAATTGGGAGGTCATTTGGTCTCTGGTCATGTGGATGGATTGGCGACATTGGTCAGCATTACGCCTGATGGGGATTCCTATCGCTTGAAAATTCGTGCGCCTCAAGATTTAAAACAGTTTATTGCCCCGAAAGGATCAATTGCCCTGAATGGTATTTCATTGACGGTGAACGAAGTCGAAGATGATGTATTCGGCATTAATATTATTCCACATACATGGCAGGTCACAACCATGGGGCAATCAAAAGTCGGCGATCAAATCAATATGGAGATTGATATGCTCGCCCGTTATGTCGCCAGAATTTTAGGAAAGTAGATGATGTTAAAACTTGTTCCCAACCACCAATCACATCCTGATTTGGCGAGCGCCGAAGAATTGATTGAAGAAGCGCGTAACGGTCGTATGTTTATTTTGGTCGATGATGAAGACCGCGAAAACGAAGGCGATTTGATTATCCCCGCGCAAATGGCAACACCCGAGACAATTGCCTTTATGGCGCGTGAAGGGCGCGGGTTGATATGCCTTGCCATGGATGCGGCCTTAATTGACCGTTTGAATTTGCCATTGATGGGCGACCAGAAAACCAGAATGCAGACAGCCTTCACCGTGTCGATTGAAGCACGCGAAGGTGTGACCACAGGTATATCTGCCGCAGACCGTGCGTTGACGGTACAGGTTGCTATTTCTGCGGATGCCAAGCCTGATGATATTGTGACCCCTGGTCATGTGTTTCCATTGCGTGCGCGTGAAGGTGGTGTGTTGGTAAGGGCGGGGCATACGGAGGCCGCGGTTGATATTGCACGTCTTGCAGGGTTGCGCCCTGCGGGTGTGATTTGCGAAGTGATGAAGGAAGATGGAACGATGGCACGATTGCCTGACCTTATTCCATTTGCGAAATCTAAAGGACTAAAAATTGGGACGATTGCAGATTTAATTGCTTTCCGCCGCGCGCATGAAAAAATTGTTGAGCGCAAATCATCCCATACAGTCACCACCAAGTGGGGCAAGGATTACACGTTGCATGTCTTCGAAAACAAATTGGACGGAACCGAGCATCTGGCTTTGGTTAAGGGAAGTGTTTTGCACGATAAACCGCAATTGGTTCGTGTCCATGTGGAAAACACAATTGCAGATTTAATCGGCGCAGCCCCGTCAGGGTTGGATAAAGCAATGGCGATGATTGAGGCAGAGGGGCAAGGGATTGTCGTTCTGATCCGCGATCAACAAGCAAAAGCATTCGAACAAAAACGTCAGCCGGAATACGGTATAGGGTCGCAAATCCTGTCCGATCTGGGTGTCACAGATATGATTGTGTTGACCAGTCACCAAACAACAGTCGCAGAGACCGCAACAGGTCTTGATGCATATGGTCTGAAGATCACAGGATATAAAGAAATAGTATGACCCGTTTATCCGAACACCAATTCCCGACCGACGCTTTGGCAACACCGCCGTGTCCACATTTTGATGAATGTGGTGCATGTCAGTTGCAGCAGTTGAAACCCGAAAATTACCGCGCATGGAAAGAATCCGAAGTTAAAAAATTGATGGATGAAAACGGTGTTGTGCCAGAGACATGGTTGCCATCTGTTTTCATTGAGGCCGGAACGCGCCGCCGCGTGGCGATTTCAGCCCTGCGCGAGGGTGATGATTTGACATTGGGTTTTCATCGTTATCATGAAAACTCTATTGCGCCTGTTCAGTCATGTTTA
>Ga0155195_142_pt1 | contig 17180 bp, 9 predicted proteins | sample RifCSPhighO2_02_FD_106163 | JGI IMG/M metagenome (GOLD analysis project Ga0155195, IMG submission 106163) | Alphaproteobacteria bacterium RIFCSPHIGHO2_02_FULL_46_13
AACAGGCGCACCGCCCAATAATTTCAAATTCTGGCGGTCACCTTTACCAATAAGGCCGCGACCGAGATGAAAGAGCGAATTTCGAAATTATTGGGCGGTGCGCCTGTTGAAGGGTGGGCGTTGGGGACATTCCATGCCTTGGCTGCGCGGATGTTACGCCGTCATGCGGAATTGGTCGGCCTCACGTCATCCTTTACCATTCTGGATCAGGATGATGCGTTGCGACTTGTGAAACAAATTTGCGAGACTAAAAATTTAGACCCCAAGAAAAATCCACCTAAAATGGCGATGGCGATGATTGATCGCTGGAAGGATAAAGCGCTTTCCCCCACCGATATTAACCAACGCGAAGCGGGCGATGTGATGGGTGGGCAGATGCTTGCCATTTATACCGAATATCAGGCGCGGCTGAAGGCACTCAATGCTTGTGATTTCGGGGATTTATTGCTGCAATGTATTCTGATTTTGCGCAACCCTGCTAACGCACAAATTCTTGCGGATTATCATCGTCGTTTCAAATATATCATGGTTGATGAATACCAAGACACCAACGTTGCGCAATATATGTGGTTGCGTCTGTTGGCACAGGGCACGGGGAATATTTGTTGCGTGGGTGATGATGACCAATCGATTTACGGTTGGCGCGGGGCAGAGGTCGGCAATATTTTAAAATTCGAACGTGATTTTGTGGGCGCGAAAGTGATCCGTCTGGAGCAGAATTACAGGTCAACCGGACATATCCTTGGTGCGGCGTCTGGGGTGATCGCCAATAACCAAGACCGCCTTGGAAAAACATTATGGTCTGATGATGAACCGGGGGAAAAAGTCCGTGTTCAGGGCCTGTGGGACGGGGATGCCGAAGCGCGTTATATTGCGGAAGAAATTGAAACACTGCAAAAACATCGTGGCGAGAAATTACGCAATATGGCGGTGCTGGTGCGTGCGGGATTCCAGATGCGCGAGTTCGAGGAACGCTTTATCCAAATGGCCATTCCTTACCGTGTGTTTGGTGGGCCGCGATTTTATGAACGGGCAGAAGTCCGTGACGCGCTGGCCTATTTCCGCGTGGTCGTACAACCCGCAGATGATCTGGCGTTTGAGCGGATTATCAACACCCCGAAACGCGGGATTGGTGATACGACTGTTCAAAATTTATATGCGGAATCACGCGTTAGGAATACACCGTTGACCACCACGGCGGAACAGATGGTGGCGGCTGGATTGCTGAAAGCTCGTGTTGGCACAACCATCGGATCACTGATGAAAGATTTTGATCGGTGGAGATCGCTTTTGACCACCATGAATCATGGTGAGCTTGCGGCGTTGATATTGGATGAATCCGGCTATCTTGCGATGTGGCAGGCCGATAAGTCGCCCGAGGCGCAAGGCCGTGTCGAGAACTTGAAAGAGTTGATTGCGGGGATGGAAGAATTTGAATCTTTGCCTGCATTTTTAGAACATGTTTCTCTCGTGATGGAAACGCAAACGGCGGGGACGGAAAATGATGATTACGTCTCGCTGATGACTCTGCATGGTGCCAAAGGGTTGGAATTTAATTGTGTGTTTCTCCCTGGATGGGAAGAGGGGTTATTCCCGTCGCAGAAATCCATGGATGAAAGCGGTTTAAAAGGGTTGGAAGAAGAGCGTCGTCTGGCTTATGTGGGCATTACCCGCGCTCGAAAACGCGCTTATATCTCGTTCGTTGCCAATCGTCGTATGTACGGTAATTGGATTAATGCGTTACCATCCCGCTTTGTTGAAGAATTGCCCGAAGACCATATCGAGTCTGGTCAGGAAACAGGGATGCACAGTTCAGGCCGTTCCAAACATTGGGATAGTTCAGGTTTTACGTCACAATATGAGGATAGAAAGCCAAAGGTTGATTTGCCGTTATCGGGCATGACAACATCGAACTTTACCAAACCATCAACCACGGGGATTGCCATGGGGGATGTGGTTACCCACCCGACATTTGGGCAGGGGCGTGTTATTCATGTTGCGGGATCGAAGTTGGATATACGGTTTAAGGACGGATCAACCAAACGGTTGTTGGATAGTTTTGTGCAGAAGGTTTAAAACTAAAAACCTCTCCCGTTCAGGAGAGGTTTTTGTCTGTAGAAAGATTTAAAACTTAGCATGCAATTGAATGCCGAATGAACGCCCTGGTTCATTGATTTGAACTGATGTCGGGTCAAAGATATTGCTTCGGTTTAAATGTTGGGCATAGTTTTTGTCGAAGAGGTTGCTGACACCCAGACGGATTTCAACGGGATGGACATTGACCTTGCCATAGACATCAACCGTGCCGTATCCGCCAGTTTTTCTGACATCGCGCCTTGATGTTTGATCGTCAATTCTGTCCTGACGGGTTGCAAAATTAAGACGGCTTCCGAACATCCAGTCTGACTCTTTATACTCAAGGCCAAGTTTGCCTGAAAACGGCGGAATTTGTGCCAAGGCATCATGGTCGGTATCATTGTTGCCATAGGTCAATGCCGCCCCGCCCAGAACTGTCCAGCGTGGGTGAAATTCATATTTCCCCTCGGCTTCCAGACCCATCAGATGAGCATCAATATTGCGATAGATGGTTGACCCGTCACTGACCAGAATACCGCTTTGCCCCTTGGCTGTATCCTGCATGATATAGTCGGTCACATAGTCGATATAGCTTGAGAGGGTTCCTGTCCATTGACTGTCTTGGTGACTGATGCCCATATCCAACTGGTGGTGCTTCTCAGGCGCGATGTCAGGGTTGCCGACACGTTGCATCGAGGCCGTCATGCTGTTGGATGCCAAATATCTCTCTGTTGCATCCGCTGTTCTGACCGAACGGCTTAACCCTGCAAAGAAAGTGGTGTTTGCGGCGAGGTCATGTTCCAGACGGAGCAATCCGCCCAGATTATGCTCGCTCACGTCATCTGCGGTTTTGCCGTAGTGGGCGAGGTAGAGCGAGTTGGGGCTGGCTGAACCATAGACTGTATTTGCGCCATCTGATTCTGCTGTCACATAATCATAACGCCCACCGAGTTTCAGGCGGGTTGTGGGGGATAGTGATGGCGTGGCTTCGGCAAAGAAACCTGTCTGCCTGATATGGGTATCCGGCCAGAGGCGGGAGGCCAAAGTTGTGGCAGTGCTTTGCATAGCCATTCCTGTATAGCTCCACGCATCGCGGGCATTGTTCTGGAGGTCAAGGCCGATGGATAGGGGGATATTATTGGTGATCAATTCCCCGACTATTGATCCGCCGAATGTGTCGGATTCGGACGGGGTACGCATTTTCATGCCTGTACTTGACCGCAAAGAATAATTATCCATCACATGATCAACGGCGGAGTTATAGGCCTTCACCGAGAAGGATTTTAACACATCGCCATGGACGTTATGTTGCAGTGATAATCGGTGCGTGAGGGCAGAGCCTTCTGGGGCATCCATCATTCCCGAATATAAGACATCATCGGTGCGGTTCAGTTCAACCCCTGCCTTGATGGTGGTATCGGCAGTGGGTGTCCAGACAGGCATCAGGGCGTAATTTTCTGACGAGAACGCACTGCGGACTTGATTGCCGTTTCCGTCTTGGTAATTATTACCCGTTGAGAGTGACCAGATGGCGCGCATCTGCGCCACCGAATTCCCTGCCGCAACATCGGTTGTTGCGCCGCGGATTTGTCCGTTGGATTCGTAATGACCGTTTACATTGCCTTGGAGGGAAATATCACCTGAAGTAAAGGATGCCGGATTGCGGTCAAACAGGACTGTGCCACCTGTTCCGCCTGCGCCATAACGGACGCTTTGATAGCCTTTTAGAACCGTAATGCTGTCAAAGCTTTCGGGATCGGCGAATGAGGATGGCGGGTCCATACGGGACGGGCATCCGCCGTGGATCATGGCGCCATCATTGATGATATTCAACTGGGTCTGTTGTTGTCCACGGATGACAGGGTCAGTGCCATGACCGCCCAGACGACCACTTGATACACCCACCACACCGTTCAGGTAAGAGCCGCCATCGGTAAAGGATTGTGCAGCATCTCTGTCTTCCGGAAGGAAGAAGGAAAGACCAGGAGTGGGGTTGGGTTTGGCGGTTACCGTTGGTGCCGGAATGACCACACGGACAGGGGTTTGCGTTTGCGCATGTGCGACGGTTATGGTGAGCATAGTTGTTCCAGCCAACAGGCCAGCATAAAAAGTACGGGACATTATAAATCTCCTAAAAAATATTTTTGAAAGTTTGAATATTATTTTTAGGAGATTTGAGGTGGTGCGCGGCTTTGATGATGTCCGTCTAATGAGGTGGGCAGGATATTCTGTGCCACTATCACGGTCATTGCTTTTGAAATCATCAGTGGCGCAGGAACGAGATCGTCGCCCGCGTGATGATTATCTAACAAAGCTGCCGAGAAAGGTGCGAACGGACATGGATCGGTTTGAGTATGCTGTTGATCTTCTTCAATCGGTTGGTTGTTGTCATCGACGGCAATGGTTGTCAGGCTGTTGCCCGAACAAATCGCCAATAAATGCTGACCCGACATATCAGGCATAAATCCCGTCGGCAAAAGGGTACGGATAAAAAATATCGTGACCAGTAACCACAGGAAAGGGGTAAATGCCTTTTGCATAGTTTTGGACATTATATTTGCTGATCCCCCCTGTCAATCTGTGTTGAAAGGGATCGCATTAATCTATCATCAACCCTTCATCGGTAATGTAGGAGGTTATGATCGAGCAATCTTACGCCATAAACCGCAGGAATTTTATCGACGCTGCCACACGGGCGGGGGCGCGGGTCGAGCATATTCCTTATAAACGTAGCGTTTTAAGTGATGTGGAATTGGTCACCGATATTGCTTTGTTGGGGCCCGATGATGCTACGCAAGTGGTGATTGTGGCATCAGGCCTTCACGGGGTTGAGCTTCCTGCCGGATCTTTGTTGCAACAAATCTGGTTATCCGAACTTCAAAAATCTTTGCCGCAAATACAGAATACAAAATTTGTATTTGTGCATGCCTTGAACCCCCACGGGGCGGCATTCGGGATGCGCACCGATTGGGATATTAACGGGCAGGGGAATATTGATCCCGCGCGTAATTTTATTGATTTTTCAAAGGCCACCAATACGGCAAATTTTGATATTGCTGCGGCACTCCATGGTGCAGATTTATCATGCGTCAGTGCCATTAAAATGTGGGCAAAACTTTTATATTCTGCGTTTGTGGAACAAGGACAAAAGGCCTTTAAGCAAGGGTTTGTGCGCGGGCAATATACTGATCCTGATATCCCTTATTTCGGGGGTAGGGCATCTTCTCTCTCTCGCCTCACATGGGATGAAGTGATTTCCAAATATGTGCGCGGCCAAGGCAATAAATCTCATGTTCAAAAAATCTGGCATCTTGATTGTCATACGGGTGATGGGCCGTTCGGGTTGCTGCAACTGTATATCAATGATCTGCAAGGCAATCATGTTTACACTGATGCTTGCCGATTAATGGACGCCGACCGCATCCAAATGACGCAGCAATATTTTGCCAATATTGCGGGCGATATTGTCGATTATTGGCCACAGTGCAATATCGGCGCGGCAGAGGTCACGCCCATGACATTGGAATTCGGAACATCGTCAGCCAAGATTGAAGGCATTGATGTTTTGAATGCCATCCTGACCCGCACCATTTTGCAAAATAAATATGGTGACAATCACCCGAAAGCCTCAACAATCATCCAGCGCATGCGCGATGCTTTTTCCCCGCGGAGTTCAGAGTGGGAGAAAGCTGTTCGGTTGCAGTCAGAAATGATTTGGGATCGCTTTAGGCAAATATTGACAGTTGGTGAGTAAGAGCGTAGGTTTTTGCTCTATGAAAAATAACTGTGGGGCATAAACATGCAAGAAGCGAGAGAAACATCAGAAAATAATCCGATGGGCGGACGTCAATCGATCGGGCGGGATACCGTGTTATGTTTCTCCCTTGCCGAGAAGCCCGGTACTTTTGGATCTCGGTTTCATAATTCTTTGGGAGTGATGCTGGGGCTTGATTTGGTCTATATGGCGCGGACAACCAAAGATTTATCGGGGGCAGTTGGGGGAATAAAAGCATTCGGTATTCGGGGATGTTCTATTTCTATGCCTTTTAAAGAAGCCGTCATTCCTATGTTGGATAGCCTTGATGGTACAGCCGGTGCGATTGATTCAGTGAATACGATTGTAAATACCGATGGGGTGCTGGTCGGGTATAATACGGATTATAAAGCTGTTTATGATCTTTTAAAAGAGAGTGGTGTTGATACATCGCTAGCCTTTCTTATTAGCGGGTCAGGCGGCATGGCCAAGGCAGTTGCTGCGGCATTCAGAGATGCCGGATTTGCAAACGGAACAATTCTGGCGCGGAATGAAGAGAAAGGGCAGGCGTTGGCGGGCTTATACGGTTTTAAATACTTGCAAACCCTTCCTCCGGAAGGAAGTTCACCGATATTGGTAAATGCTACTCCGCTCGGCATGAAGGGTAAATATCCTGATATCCTCTCTTTTCCTGATAAATGGGTCAGATCATCGAAACTGGTTTTTGATGTTGTTGCGAGCCCGCTTGAAACACCGTTACTGAAATTAGCGCGGGACTTGGGTATAGCAACAATTGATGGTGGACAGGTTGCTGTGATACAGGCACTTGAACAATTTAAACTCTATACAGGGTGTGAGCCAACACCAGATCAAGTTGCACAAGCGGCGAGTTTTGCTCGTAATATTTGATTTTCATATTTTTGTATGTATGTTTGGTTACACGAAATTTGAGCTAACGAGGTTGTAAATGATAAATCGACTTTCAGTAAATAAACTAACATTGGTTACGGATAATAAAAACCTTGCCCGTCAACGAGAGCATGAACAAGCCCAATTCTTTGCGTTGGTAGCGAATGATCTGGGTGGCTACGATAAAATGTGGAGGGCTATGGTTGATTTAGCAGAAAGCGCTTTATCGAAGTCGTTTTTAGATGCTCGTGAGAATGTTTGTAATAAAGTTCTTCTGAAAACTGCTGATTTTATCGATGATGCTACGCCCCAATCATTAGCAAAAGATTATATTTCCCGTAAGCCCGATATCAGAATTCCTTATTCACAAGATGCGACTTTTTATCGTGATATCAAGCAAGAAATGCTCCAAGAGTTCAGAAAATCCTGCTTTTGGCATATTTTGACGGGAGGGAATGATGAAGATGCCGAAAATATGGTTGTTCGATATCTTGGAACACCTTTTACCTTTAAACCTAAAAGAGAGCTGGCTTAGAAACTGGTGGAAATTATTTTTCCTAATATGTTTAAAAAATAGTTAGTAAAAACCTCATTTTTTACTAGACAACCCTCGTCTAGTTCGTTAGAACACAACTCTCCCGACAGGAAAACGTGTTTTTCTGTCTGGTTTTTATGTTGCGGACCCAAGGAAAATATAGAGATTTTATTCGAGAATTGTCATCTAGTGTACTTCAGGCAATCCGCGCGTCTGACCCACTTTTTGACGGGATGAATAAAACAGATTTTTCCGACAAGATTTTAACACTCCCATGGCGTGATAATGCGTCTGGGTTTTTTGATAGGGCCAGAAATGAAAAAGACCGCTACTGCTAAAAAAGCATCCCCCGTCCTCTCCCCCGCTGCCATCGTCAACACTTTTACCGGACGCAAACGTATTCGCCGTTCATTTGGTAAAATTCGTGAAGTCGCCGCGATGCCGAACCTGATTGAGGTTCAAAAAGATTCCTACGAACAATTCCTGCAAATGCATGTTCCGGCTGAAGACCGCAAAATGCAAGGTTTGCAAGAGGTTCTTTCCTCTGTATTCCCGATTAAAGATTTCGCGGACAAAGCCGAAATCGACTTCGTGAAATACGAACTGGAACAACCGAAATATGATACGGATGAATGTTACGCACGCGGTATGACTTTTGCTGCGCCTCTTCGCGTGACACTTCGTCTCTCCGTCTTTGATGTGGATGAAGAAACTGGTCTTCGCTCAATCCGCGATATTAAAGAACAAGATGTTTACATGGTGGACATGCCGCTCATGACCCGTAACGGTACATTTATCGTCAACGGTACTGAACGCGTGATCGTGTCCCAAATGCACCGTTCCCCTGGTGTGTTCTTTGACCATGATGGTGGTAAAACTCACGTCTCTGGCAAATACCTCTTTGCTGCGCGTATTATTCCATACCGTGGTTCATGGCTCGATTTCGAATTTGATGCGAAAGATATTTTGAACGTTCGTATCGACCGTCGTCGTAAATTGCCTGTGACCACATTCCTTCGCGCTCTCTATGGCGCTGAAACAGAGGCTTATATCCTCGAGTGCCAGAAAAAAGACAAAGCGATTGATCCATTGCTCGTTCAAGGGATGAGCAATGAAGAAATCCTTGGTACATTCTATAAATCAGTGATTTACACTCACGACAAAAAAGGTTGGAAAACACCGTTTGATGCAGCACGTTTCCGCGGCATTAAAATGATCCATGATTTGGTTGATGCTAAATCTGGTAAAGTTGTTGCTGAAGCTGGTACAAAAATCACTCCACGTCTCTCCAAAAAATTGATTGAAGACGGTCTGGTTGACATTCTTGTTCAACAGGAAGAGTTGATCGGTTCTTACATCGCGTCTGACGTGATGGACATGAATTCCGGTTTGGTCTTGTTCGAAGCCGGACATGAATTGTCCGAAGACGATATCAAAAAATTGGTGGATGTTGGCGTTACTGAAATGCCATTGCTCGGTATCGATCACTTGAACATCGGCCCTTATGTTCGCAACACATTGCTGGCTGACAAAGTGGATACCCGTGAAGAAGCATTGATCGACATTTACCGCGTGATGCGCCCAGGTGAGCCGCCGACAGTTGAATCTGCCGAAGGTCTCTTCCACTCACTCTTCTTTGATCCAGAGCGTTATGATCTGTCTGCTGTTGGTCGCGTGAAAATGAATGCACGTCTTGATTTGGGTGCGCCTGATTCACTTCGCGTTCTCACAAAAGAAGACATTCTCTCTATCCTCAAATATCTCCACGAACTGAAAGATGGTCGTGGTGAGGTGGATGACATTGACAACTTGGGCAACCGTCGTGTTCGCTCGGTTGGTGAGTTGATGGAAAACCAAGTTCGTTTGGGTCTGACCCGTATGGAACGTGCGATCCGTGAACGTATGTCATCTGTGGATATCGACAATTACATGCCACATGATTTGATCAACTCTAAACCAGCGCAAGCTGCTGTTCGTGAGTTCTTCGGGTCTTCACAATTGTCCCAGTTTATGGACCAAACCAACCCCTTGTCCGAGATTACGCACAAACGTCGTTTGTCAGCCTTGGGCCCAGGTGGGTTGACCCGTGAGCGCGCAGGTTTCGAAGTTCGTGACGTGCACCCAACTCACTATGGTCGTATCTGTCCTATTGAAACTCCTGAGGGGCCAAACATTGGTCTGATCAACTCGCTCTCTACTTTCGCGCGTGTCAACCAATACGGATTTATCGAGAGCCCATATCGTAAAGTTGTAGAGGGTAAAGTCACAGACGAAGTGATTTATATGTCTGCAATGGAAGAAGCGAAATACACCATTGCTCAGGCGAATACTCCGCTCTCTGCAACAGGTGGTTTTGAAGATGACTTGGTTTCCTGCCGTAAAGCGGGTGAGAACTTGATGTCCACTCCGGAACATATCGAATATATCGACGTTTCTCCGAAACAGATCGTGTCCGTTGCTGCGGCGCTCATTCCGTTCCTTGAGAACGACGACGCCAACCGCGCGTTGATGGGATCGAACATGCAACGTCAGGCCGTGCCATTGCTCCGTGCTGAGGCTCCACTAGTTGGAACCGGTATGGAATTGCCTGTGGCGCGCGATTCTGGTGCTGCGGTTGCTGCACGTCGTGCGGGTGTTGTTGTTGAAGTTGATGCGAACCGTATTGTTATTCGCGCAACCGAAGAACTTCGCCATGACGAGCCGATCGTTGACATCTATAAAATGATGAAATTCCAACGTTCAAACCAATCAACCTGCATCAACCAAAAACCTTTGGTTAAAGTGGGCGATGTGTTGAAAGCCGGAGACATTATTGCGGACGGTCCATCTACACAACTTGGTGAACTCGCTCTCGGACGTAACGTCCTCGTGGCCTTTATGCCTTGGAACGGTTACAACTTCGAAGACTCGATTTTGCTCTCTGAACGTATTGTTGCTGAAGACGTGTTCACATCCATCCACCTTGAGGAATTTGAGGTAATGGCGCGTGATACGAAACTCGGACCTGAGGAAATCACTCGTGATATTCCGAACGTCGGTGAGGAAGCCCTGAAACATCTTGATGAGAGCGGCGTTGTTCACATCGGTGCGGAAGTTGGTCCAGGTGATATTCTGGTCGGTAAAGTCACACCAAAAGGCGAAAGCCCGATGACACCGGAAGAAAAATTGCTGCGCGCAATTTTCGGTGAAAAAGCAGCGGACGTCAAAGACAGCTCCCTTCGTCTTCCACCAGGAACACAAGGCACAGTTGTTGAAGTTCGCGTGTTCAACCGTCGCGGTATTGATAAAGACTCCCGTGCGTTGTCGATTGAGCGTTACGAAATCGAACGTCTTGCAAAAGACCGTGATGACGAACGTAAAATTCTGGAAGACGGTTTCTATTCCCGTTTGAAAGAATTGCTGATGGGACAAACAGTGGCATCATCTCCGAAAGGCGTTGATCTCAAAAAAGGCACTGTTCTGACTGCTGCTGATCTTGAAGCAATTGAGAAACGTGGTCTGTGGAGACAAATCGGTATTGAAGATGAAGCTGTGATGGCTGAACTTGAAGCGATTGGTAAATCCATTGACGCGGCTGTTGATGACGTTAAAGCGCGTTTTGATGACAAAGTTGAAAAACTGCAACGTGGTGATGAATTGTCACCAGGTGTTATGAAGATGGTTAAAGTCTTCGTGGCGATCAAACGTAAAATCCAGCCAGGAGATAAAATGGCCGGACGTCACGGAAACAAAGGGGTTGTCTCACGCATTATGAAACGTGAAGATATGCCTTACCTCGAAGACGGTACACCTGTTGATGTCGTGTTGAACCCACTTGGTGTTCCATCACGTATGAACGTCGGTCAGATTCTTGAAACTCACTTGGGATGGGCAACTGCCACTCTCGGACGTCAAATTGGCGACCTGATTGACAGCTTCCACAATCCAAAACATCCGGCAGCGGGTGACATGGATAAGTTGAAAGCCAAGTTGAAAGACGTTTACGGTGACGGCGAATATCAAGATAAAGTGATGTTGCTCAATGACGATCAAATCGTTGAGATGTCAAACAACCTTCGTGGTGGTGTGCCAATGGCAACTCCGGTCTTCGACGGTGCTGACGAAGCGGATATTACAGCGTTGCTTGAAAAAGCAGGTCTGAATTCATCCGGTCAGGTAACATTGATCGACGGTCGTACAGGCGAGCCATTCCATCGTCAGGTAACAGTTGGATACAAATATGTACTCAAACTCCACCACTTGGTTGATGATAAGATCCACGCTCGCTCTATCGGACCATACTCTTTGGTTACGCAGCAACCACTCGGCGGTAAAGCCCAGTTCGGTGGTCAGCGTTTCGGAGAGATGGAGGTCTGGGCGCTTCAGGCTTACGGTGCGGCATATACTCTGCAAGAGTTGCTCACCATCAAGTCGGACGACGTGGCCGGACGTTCGAAAGTTTACGAAGCGATTGTTCGCGGCGAAGACAATTTCGAAATCGGTGTTCCAGAGTCCTTCAACGTGTTGACCAAAGAGTTGAAAGCTCTCTGCCTCAACGTCGAGATGAACCAGTCGGAAGAATAAATTTTTGGCGGTGGGTCGCGATTGACCCACCCTCAATTCAAACAACAGAATTCAACCCGTTTTACGGAGCTATATAATGAATGAACTGATGAACCTCTTTGGACAGCCAACCGGCCTACAAAACTTTGACTCGATCCGCATCTCGGTGGCATCACCAGAGCAAATCCTGTCATGGTCTTTTGGTGAAGTTAAAAAGCCAGAGACAATCAATTACCGTACCTTTAAGCCAGAGCGCGATGGTCTTTTCTGCGCACGTATATTTGGCCCAGTGAAAGATTACGAATGCTTGTGCGGTAAATATAAACGCATGAAATACAAAGGGATTATTTGTGAAAAATGTGGCGTTGAAGTTACATTGACCAAAGTCCGTCGTGAACGCATGGGTCATATTCAATTGGCATCCCCAGTTGCGCACATCTGGTTCCTCAAATCCCTTCCATCCCGTATCGGTTTGATGCTCGACATCACTCTGAAAGATCTTGAACGCGTCTTGTACTTTGAAAACTACATCGTGATTGATCCGGGTTTGACGTCCCTGAAACCATTCCAACTCCTTTCTGAAGAAGAGTTCATGAATGCTCAGGACGAGTTTGGCGATGATAATTTCCGTGCCGGTATCGGTGCGGAAGCGATGAAAGAAATTTTGTCCGCAATCAACCTTGAAACTGAAAAAGTCAAAACCGAAGAAGATTTGCGCGATTGTACGTCCGAGACAAAACGCAAAAAACTCGTTAAACGTCTAAAATTGATTGATGCTTTCTTGGCATCAGGAACACGTCCTGAATGGATGATTTTGGATGTTGTACCTGTTCTGCCGCCTGAACTGCGCCCATTGGTGCCGCTCGATGGTGGTCGTTTTGCGACATCTGACTTGAACGATCTTTACCGTCGTGTCATCAACCGTAACAACCGTTTGAAACGCCTGATGGAGCTTCGCGCCCCTGACATTATCGTGCGTAACGAAAAACGTATGTTGCAAGAAGCTGTTGATGCGTTGTTCGACAATGGTCGTCGTGGTCGTGTGATCACTGGTGCTAATAAACGTCCTTTGAAATCCCTCTCTGACATGCTCAAAGGGAAACAAGGTCGTTTCCGTCAGAACTTGCTCGGTAAACGTGTCGACTATTCCGGTCGTTCGGTTATCGTTGTTGGTCCTGAACTGAAATTGCACCAATGCGGTCTGCCAAAGAAAATGGCATTGGAACTCTTTAAACCATTCATCTATCACAAACTTGAACTCTATGGTCTTGCCACCACAGTTAAAGCTGCGAAGAAAATGGTTGAGCGCGAGCGCCCAGAAGTTTGGGATATCCTCGAGGAAGTTATCCGCGAACACCCAGTGATGCTGAACCGTGCGCCGACATTGCACAGACTTGGTATCCAAGCGTTCGAACCAACCTTGATTGAAGGTAAAGCGATCCAATTGCACCCGCTCGTTTGTACAGCATTTAACGCTGACTTCGACGGTGACCAAATGGCCGTTCACGTACCACTCTCCATCGAAGCACAGCTCGAAAACCGTGTTCTGATGATGTCCACAAACAACATTCTGTCCCCTGCGTCCGGTAAACCGATTATCGTTCCGTCTCAGGATATTGTTTTGGGTCTTTACTATCTCTCATTGGCACTCGATGGTCAGCCTGGTGAAGGCATGATCTTCCGTGACATGGGTGAGATTCATCATGCACTCAATGCGAAAGTGATTACTCTCCATTCAAAAATCAAGGCTCGTTACTCGACCGTTGATACGAATGGTGATCCGATCGTGAAGATCATTGATACGACTGCTGGACGTATGATGATGTCAGACTTGCTGCCACGGAATAAAAACGTGCCGGTATCTGTTCTGCACACTGTACTCACCAAAAAAGAAATCTCGAACCTGATCGACGTGGTTTATCGCCATTGCGGTCAAAAAGAGACAGTCATTTTCTGTGACCGTATGATGAAACTTGGTTTCCGTTATGCCTGTATCGCTGGTATTTCTTTCGGTAAGGATGACATGGTTATCCCACTTGCGAAAGAAGCATTGGTGGCTGACGCTGAATCCAAAGTCAAAGAATACGAACAACAATATATGGATGGTCTGATCACCAAGGGCGAAAAATACAACAAAGTTGTTGATATTTGGTCTCGTTGTACAGACGAAGTTGCTGACGCAATGATGAAAGGTATTTCTGCCGCTACTCATTCTCAGCCAAACTCCGTTTATATGATGGCCCACTCCGGTGCTCGTGGTTCTGCTGCACAGATCCGTCAGTTGGCGGGTATGCGTGGTCTGATGGCGAAACCGTCCGGTGAAATTATCGAGACTCCGATTATCTCTAACTTTAAAGAGGGTCTGTCAGTTCTCGAATACTTCAACTCGACACACGGTGCGCGTAAAGGTCTTGCGGATACTGCTTTGAAAACAGCGAACTCTGGTTACCTCACACGTCGTTTGGTGGACGTTGCTCAAGACGCTGTCATCTATGAAGATGATTGCGGATCGACACGCGGTATCACTATTCGTCCTGTGATGACTGGTGCGGATGTTGTTGTGTCTCTGTCTGAACGTATCTTGGGTCGTATGGCGGCTCATGACATCGTTCATCCATTGACCGGCAAAGTGATTGTTCAACGCAATGACATGTTTGACGAAGTGAAAGCTGAAGAAGTTGAAACCGCTGGTGTTGACTCTGTCTTCGTTCGCTCTGTTCTGACATGTGAAACACAAATCGGTGTTTGTGCGAAATGTTATGGTCGTGACCTTGCTCGCGGAACCCCTGTTAATATGGGTGAAGCAGTCGGTGTTATGGCAGCACAATCGATTGGTGAACCAGGAACCCAGCTGACAATGCGTACTTTCCACATTGGTGGTGCGGCTCAGAAAGGTGCTGAAAAATCATCTGTTGAAGCAACTATCCCTGCAACCGTTGAAATCCGTCATCACAACGTTGTTAAAAACTCATCCGGCGTGAATATCGTCATGGGTCGTAACACCGAAATCGTGTTGAAAGATGCCAAAGGTGCTGAAAAAGCTATTCACCGCGTTCCTTACGGAGCACGTTTGCTGACCACCCAAGGTGCGACAGTAAAACCAGGTGATAAAATGGCCGAATGGGATCCGTTTACAATGCCGATCATCACCGAAAAAGACGGTGTGGCGCATTACTTCGATATGGTGCCTGGTGTATCCATCTCTGAAAAAGTGGATGAAGCAACCGGTATTTCATCCAAAGTGGTGATTGACTGGCGTTCTCAACCTCGCGGTGGTGACTTGAAACCTCGTATTGCTCTCTTGGATAGCAAAGGCGAAGTGATCATGTTGCCAAACGGTCTACCTGCAAACTATTACATGTCAGTTGATGCGATTTTGTCCGTTGAAAACGGTCAGGAAATCAAAGCTGGTGACATCGTTGCTCGTATTCCTCGCGAAACATCGAAAACCCGCGATATTACCGGAGGTCTTCCACGCGTTGCCGAACTGTTCGAAGCACGTCGTCCGAAAGATGCCGCGATTATCTCGGAAATCGAAGGTCAGGTTTCATTTGGTAAAGATTACAAAGCCAAACGTCGCTTGGTCGTTCAACCGATTGATGCAACCCAAGAACCACGCGAATACATGATCCCGAAAGGCCGCCATTTGGCAGTTGCCGAAGGTGATTATGTTCGTAAAGGTGACTCGTTGCTCGATGGTGCGATGGTTCCACACGATATCTTGGATGTGATGGGTGTTGAAGCTTTGGCTGACTACCTCATTAACGAGATTCAAGACGTTTACCGCCTGCAAGGGGTTAAAATCAACGACAAGCACATCGAGGTCATCGTACGTCAGATGTTGCAAAAAGTTGAAGTCCTCGAAGTCGGTGATACAACTTACCTCGTTGGCGAGCATGTTGAGCGTGATGAGTTTGAAATCGAACGCCAAAAATTCCTCGCAGAAGGAAAACGTCCACCAGTTGGTCGTCCAATCCTGCAAGGTATTACCAAGGCATCGTTGCAAACCCGTTCCTTTATCTCGGCTGCATCGTTCCAAGAAACAACCCGTGTGCTTACCGAAGCCGCTTGCCAAGGCAAGTCCGACGTATTGCATGGCTTGAAAGAGAACGTGATCGTTGGTCGCCTGATCCCTGCGGGAACTGGTGCTTACGTTGCACAACTCAAAAAACTGGCTGTCGGTCGCGATAAACTTGCAATCGCTGCTCAGCAACAAGCCACTGCCGTTGAATCTGACGAAGCTGCATCAGCATTGCCAGAGGCTGCGAACGGATAGTGTTCAGTTGACAGTGGTCAGTGAACAGTAAAGAGTTTAGGCACCCCCAATCGGGGGTGTTTTTATTTGACAGAATTCCAAATTGTATGTTATTTGGCTAATTATCAATTTATATGTAGGGAGTTCGACAATGAGGGTAGTAGAAGGCATTTTAATGGCTAAGGAAAAAATTTCCGATGATTCTTATGCTGTTATTGTATCAACTTTGAATGATGGACCCCAGGTCTATGAGGTATCAAGGGAAGCAGGTTACGTTACCACTTTGGCAAGTGAAGGTTTTTTGTGTGAGGATGATGTAGCCTTTGAGAAAAAAGTAGGTTGGGGTGCTAAAGTTGCTATTGATGATTACGGCAAAGTCATAATCTTTCGGGCTTTTGGTCAGCCTGGCTATAGTGGTGTGGATCAAATTGCAAAGGAAGAAATCGATCGTCAGGCAATGCGTAATGAAGGGTTACTCTATAGAATGTTCAGGCAGGTGAGCAAGATAAAACCTATTCTTGTAATTGAACATTTGGGTTTGTCTAGAGCCCCTAAGTAATTTAGGCAAGATAGCAAAGATCGGCTTTTTTATTCACTTCATCTGTCTTTATCTGTGTCCATCTGTGGTTAAGTTTTTTTAACACGAAGGACACAAAAGTTACACAAAGAGCACGAAGTTGTTTTTTATGATTCGTGTTTTTTGGTGTTCATTCGTGGTTTAAAAAGAGGAGATCCTTCGCTCCGCTCAGGATGACAATGGAGGGGGATGTCTAAATCAATCCCATAATAATTTCATGAATCTCATCAATCCCTTTTTTCTCCCATGAACTGACGGGGAGGGCTTCGGGGAAGGCGGCGGGGTGTTTTTTGATGGCGGCTTCGACGGATTCTTTGACGGATTTTAGGTCGCTGGCTTTTGGTTCATCGGATTTGGTGAGGATGATACGATAGGCAACGGCCGCTTGGTCGAGCATTTTCATCATGGCTTTATCAGAGTCCTTGAGGCCATGACGGCTATCCACCAATAAAAAGCAAACGCGCAAATTCGGTCGGCCAACCAGATAGTCTTTGATCAAAACATCCCATGATGCTTTCATGGTTTTCGAGAC
>Ga0155195_129_pt2 | contig 16889 bp, 17 predicted proteins | sample RifCSPhighO2_02_FD_106163 | JGI IMG/M metagenome (GOLD analysis project Ga0155195, IMG submission 106163) | Alphaproteobacteria bacterium RIFCSPHIGHO2_02_FULL_46_13
CGATGGCCTTTGAACGCGCCTTGCAAAATCTGGTCAGCAATGCCGAAAAATACGGCGAAGATATCTGGGTGTCCGCCAAAGATAAAATTGATGAAGTGGTTATTATTGTTGATGATAATGGCAAAGGTTTGCCGCCCGCATTATTCGAAGAAGTGTTTAAACCCTTCTACCGCGCCGACGAATCCCGCAATTCATCAACTGGCGGCGTTGGTTTAGGCCTTCCGATTGTGCGCGATATTGTTCATGCCCATGGCGGCGAAGTCCATTTGGAACAAAGCCCCAAAGGCGGCTTACGCGCCGTCATTACCCTCCCCCTCTAAAAGGATATTTTCTCTATGCGACTTGCTGCCTATCAACCTGACATTCCACAAAATACCGGTGCGCTTATTCGTTTATGTGCTTCGTTCGGTGTGCCATTGGAATTGATTGAACCGTTCGGATTTTTATGGGACGAGAAAAAAATCCGTGTCTCGGCCATGGATTATTTTGATCTGGTAAACCTGACCCGCCATTCATCATGGCAAAAATTCCAGACGCATTTCTCGGCCCAGCGCGTTGTCCTGTTGTCCACCAAAGCATCGGTTTATTATACAGAGTTTCAATTCCGTCCCGATGACGTGTTGCTATTGGGGCGCGAAAGTGCGGGGGTGCCCGATGATGTTCATGCGGCGCTTCCCTGCCGTGTTAAAATCCCGCTTAATCCTGCCGCACGGTCGATTAATATGGCGATGGCGGGCGGAATTGTGTTGGCAGAGGCTTTGCGTCAGACGAATGGTTTTCCATCTTGACCAATTCTCTAAAAATGTGACAAATAACGCATGACACTCCATTTCGATCAATCCCAAAAAGATGAAGCCGCAGCTTTCTTCAAAGACCTGCGCAACCGTATTTGTGCCGCGTTCGAGGACATCGAGACCGAACTGACAGGCACCATCCACCAAAACAAAAAACCCGCAACATTCGAGCGCACCCCGTGGGATCGCACCAATGAAGACGGATCACATGGTGGCGGCGGTGAGATGTCGGTGATGAAAGGGCGCGTATTCGAGAAAGTCGGCGTCAATATTTCAACCGTCACTGGTGTTTTCAGTCCCGAGTTCCGCGAGAAAATCCCCGGGGCAATTGAAAATGACGGGCAATTTTTTGCCGCTGGCATTTCCCTTGTGGCGCATATGCGGTCACCGTTCGTCCCTGCGGTTCATATGAATTTGCGAATGATTACCACGTCCAAAAGTTGGTTGGGCGGCGGTGCGGATTTAAACCCTGTTTATCCGAATGACGAAGACACGCAAAAATTCCATGATGATTTAAAAGCCTGTTGCGACAAACATAACCCGAATTATTATGCGGATTATAAGGCATGGTGCGATACTTATTTCTTCCTTCCCCACCGTAATGAAATGCGCGGGGTGGGCGGGATATTTTTTGATTATCTGAACACAGGTGATTTTAACGCGGACTTTGCCTTCCAGAAAGATGTCGGGGAAACATTCCTCAAGACCTATCCCGAAATTGTCCGCACCCATATGAATCGCGGATGGACACCCGAACAGCGTGAACATCAACTTATTCGCCGCGGACGTTATGCCGAATTTAATCTGCTGTATGACCGTGGCACGGTTTTCGGCCTGAAAACCAACGGCAATGTCGATGCGATTTTAATGTCGATGCCGCCCGAGGCCAAATGGGTTTAAAGATCGATTCCAGAAATGGCATCGGATAAAATTCCCGCACTTCGTAAGAAGGCCGCAGTTTCACCCTCATCCAATTCCGGACATAATGTTTGGACAATACCGGTTTTGTTGATAATTCTGGGTAAGGACAGACTGACCGCGCCCATCTGCGGATATAGATCTTGGGCATTGGCCGAACAAGTGATAACGGTATTTTCATCCCCGATAATGGCCTGTGCCAGACGCGCCATCCCTGCCCCGATCCCGAACCATGTGGCGCCCTTGCCTTTGATAATCCGGTAAGCGGCACGCCGTACCCCTTCATCAATTTGATCCCGAATAGTCTGCGTAACTGGCAAGCCGACCTGTGAGGCAAAGGATTCAAGGCTTAAATTCCCGACCGTTGCCTCCGACCAATGCAGGACTTCGGAATCGCCATGTTCGCCGATCACGTTGGCGTGGATAGAATGGCTGGATACGCCCAAATGTTGCCCCAAAAGTGACCTGAACCTTGCCGTATCCAATATTGTTCCCGAACCAATAATCCGTTCGGGATAGGCATGATGACTTTTTCGGGCAATTGCCGACACCATATAAGTCATTACATCAACAGGGTTGCTGGCAATCAACAGAATGGCATCCGGCGCAAATTTCAGAATTTGTGGGATCATGTCCGAGAAAATATCGGCATTTCTTTTTAAGAGATCAAGGCGGGTTTCACCGTCCTTTTGCGCGGCCCCCGCCGCAATCATCACAATACCCGCCCCCGCCAGATCAGAATATTGCCCCGCTTTTACAGAAAGGGGGGCGGCAAACGGAGTCGCATGGAGGATATCTTCCGCCTGAGCAACCGCCAGATCATTATTTTTATCGACTAACACCAATTCGGTGCCGACGCCTCTTAACACACAGGCGTAAGCACTTGCCGCTCCGACTTGACCGCATCCGATGATACCGATTTTCATAGCGTCTCCTTTGTTAGTGAGGTGATAAGCTCACTATACCGAAACCAAAATGATTTTGGTCAAAATTACTCCTTTAAATTTCCCTCAACCGAATAGCCACCAGTTACCCATGAGATGACCTGATCTTTTTCCTCCAATTTTTTGTCCATGTGTTTTTGGGATTTTTTAAGATGGTGGGCGTGGGTGGCGTTGTTATCTTTTAAAACGGAAGCGGCCTCTAACTGGCAATCCTTTAGGGCGAGGGCTGCATTTTCTTGAGTATTGACGTCAACCCCGTCAATTTCGCTTTGGTCTTTCAATAAGGCGGCAGCCTCATTTTCCTGAATTTCTCTCAAGGATGCGGCATGAATATCCTGATCTTCTTTTAAGGTGATCGCTTTTTTCTCGTCATTTGGGTGACGAAGGTGGTCTTTGATACGATTCATAATATGATTTCCCCTTTTTGGAACCTAATCTTAAGCAAGCCGACGGATTGGGTTTAAGTTCCAAAGGATCAGGATAATAATTCTGTGCGGGTTAGGGTGAATCCGGAATTGATCCATTTTTTCTCTAAGGCTTTTAATTTTTTGCCCATGTCGATTCCTTGGGTATAGCCCAGCGCCATCAGATCTTTGCCTGAAATCACAAAAACGGGGCGTTTTGTATCTTTGAAAATTTGCCATGTTTTTTTGAAAGTGGCGGGAGAAATATTGTCTTTGACCGCCGATAAAATCAGCGCCGCCGCCACAGAATTCCATGAATAAAAATAGAGTAATTTCTCCATTTCTTGGCTTTGAAGACGTTTCGTATCTATTTTAATTTTGACAAGGTCGTTTAAAATAGAAAGCTGTTTTTTATTGAGAATCAGATAGTTGGAATATTTGCCATTCCCTTTAAACAAAAACCCCAGCGCGATGAATAACCTGACGCAGAAAAAGACATCTTTATCGCACCCCTCCAGAATTTTCTCGATTTTCAATTCTGAACCGATACGGTCAGGATCAAAATTTTTACCCAAAATTTCGGGCAAAATTTTATGGTCTTGCATCACTTTCAAAATTTTTTGCGGGGATGTACCCATCAGGATTTTTGCAAATTCCTGAGTGATCCGTTCACGCGACAATGTCTTAATTTTGGGGGCGAATTTAGCCGAGGCCGCGAGCCCTTTTTGATCGGGAGCACCCTTTCCATACGCGGAATGGAATCTGAAGAAACGGAGGATACGGAGATAATCTTCCTGAATGCGCGTCTCAGCATCACCCACAAATCTGACTTTGCGTTTTTCCAGATCGGGGAGACCCTGCCCTAACGGATCATAAATATGGCCGTCCAAATCGGCATAGAGGGTGTTTATGGTAAAATCACGGCGGGCGGCATCCTCCGCCCAATCATCGGTATAGGCGACCACCGCCCTCCGCCCGTCTGTTGCCACGTCACGTCGCAGAGTGGTGATTTCATAACCAGTGCCATTTATGACGGCGGTGACCGTGCCATGATCTATCCCTGTTGGCACAAACTTGATTTTGGCGGCGGTTAATTTTTGGATGACTTGGTCAGGGGTTAATGTCGTTGCCAGATCAATATCACCTATCGGGACGCCCAATAAAGCATTGCGCACAACCCCGCCCACAAAACGAACATGATCCTGCCCCAAAGTTTTGAATAACTTTTGGATATCCGGCGAGGTTATGGATTGAGGAAAGGTCATTGGTTAAACTACCATAAACGAGACGGAACAAAAAGCAGACCTAACTATTTATTCCTCGCCACGCAGAATGCGGGATTTGTCGCGGCTCCAGTCGCGTTCTTTGATGGTTTGGCGTTTGTCGTGTTCGGCTTTCCCTTTGGCAAGGGCAATGGTGACTTTCGCCAGACCGCGCCCGTTGAAATAGAGTTTTACGGGAACGATGGTGTAGCCTTTTTGTTTGGTTGCCGCCGAGAGTTTCGCCATTTCGCGTTTATGGAGGAGGAGTTTGCGGTAACGCCGTGCATCATGTTGCAAATGGGTGCCAGCCGTTCCGTAAGGCGCGATATAAACCCCTGTAATCGTCACATCGCCATTTTTAATCATGACATAACTCTCGTTCAGGGAGCATTGACCGTGGCGGAGGGATTTGACCTCTGTTCCTGTCAACATGATCCCTGCCTCAAATATTTCCTCAAGGAAATAGTCAAAGCGCGCCCGCCGATTTTCGGCGACCGTATGGTTGATCGAGATCAGTTGTTTTTTGACGGGTTCTTTAGCCATTGACGCGACGTTTTACAGTTTCTGTGGAATTTAGCAAGCCACTCATCGATAAAGCCTCCTCAACAACCTGTCTGGCCTTGGCACTTGCAAATACCAGCGGCAGGCGCACTTCATCGCTACACAGCCCCAGAACCGAGGCGGCGTATTTGACAGGTGCGGGGGAACTTTCAACAAACAAAGCCTTATGAATTGGCATTAATTGCGCCTGTAGTGCCATAAAACGTGCCATATCGCGCTCCACCCAAGCATCTTGGAGAGCCGCGCATTCGGCGGGTGCAATATTGGCGGTCACAGAAATGCAGCCGTCGGCACCCTGTGCCAAGAACGCCCCTGCCAAGGCGTCTTCGCCGGATAAAACACAAAAGCCCGATTTGACGGCGGATTTAATCTGGGTTGTACGGGACGTATCGGATGTTGCGTCTTTTAAACCGACAATGCGCGGAAGTTCCGCCAATTTTAAAATTGTATCGACGGCGATTTCAGTACCGCACCGACCAGGGACATTATAAATCACAATCGGCAAATCGGTTGAATCGTGAACAGCCTTATAATGCGCATATAACCCGTCTTGGGTCGGGCGATTATAATAGGGAACAACCACCAGTGCCGCATCAACGCCTGATTGACGAGCGGCTATTGTATTCTGTATAGTTTTACGAGTGGAATTTGATCCTGTTCCAGCAATGACAGGGACACGTCCATTCACCACCGCGACAGTCGTCGTGATGATCCTATGCGTATCTTCATCATCTAAGACGGGGGATTCCCCTGTCGTCCCACAAGGAACCACACCGTGAGAACCAGAAACTACCTGCCATTCAACAAAATCGGAAAATGCCTTCAGATCAATTTCTCCGTTTTGGAACGGGGTGATGAGAGCAGGGATAGATCCGCGGAACATTGTCAGTCTCCTTCAAAATCAGGGTTTCAATGGCCGAGTTTAGCGCGCACCGCCTTTGCTGTCTATATAATTGCGGCCTCCGCACTGGTTTTTCCGGCCGCTGCCGAAGCATCATCCGAGCAAACCGTTAAACTGATTATCGAAGAAGACTGGGTGAATGCCAGAGGGGCGGTGATGCAATCCGGCAACCCTGCCCTGTATAAACTTTATGAATGGGCATTGTACCGCGAGGATTTGGTTAATCTTCCTTATGACCGCATCACGAATTTCATCACACAAAATCCGACTTGGCCTGACCAAAACAAATTACTGGCAACCGCTGAGCGGAACATGCCTTATAACCTCCCCGCAAGCGATGTGATATCATGGTTTACCGCGCACCCACCTGTCACAGGTGTAGGTATTGAGCATTTGTTTAAAGCGGGTGTTGCAACAGGCGCGCATGTCACGGACATTATCAACGCCGCATGGCCGAAAGCATCGATGGATAATAATACACAGGCCGATATTTTCCGCCAGTACGGACAAACCATTTCCATGCGTGCCGTGAATGCACGGCTTGATCATCTTTTAAAGAACGAATCCTATACCCAAGCCCGCGCACTGGGAAGTTTGTTACAACGCGGCTATCCGCAATTGATCGAAGCCCGCATTGCTCTGCGTGAAGAAAAACGCGGCGCAGAAAATCTGCTGTCTAAAGTTCCGAATGCACTCCAGAATAATACGGGGCTCCTCTTCGAACGTATTCGCGATTTGCGGAAGAATGATAATAATGCCGCTGCGGCAAACCTCCTCAACAAGGCGGTTGTCCTTCAAGACATCACCTTCCCCGAAGATTGGTGGAAGGAGCGCAATATTCTGGTGCGTCGCTTGATCGAAGATCGGAATTTTGCGAAGGCTTATGCGCTGGCCTCAAACCACGGGCTGGAACAAGGGTCGGAGTTTGCCGAGGCGGAATGGCTCTCTGGCTGGCTTGCCCTCAGATTCCTGAACAAACCGGAAGTGGCTTATCTGCATTTTACACGCATGTACGGCAAGGTCGAAACCGCCATCAGTAAAGCCCGTGGGGCGTATTGGTCTGCGCGCGCTGCTGACGTTTCAAACAGAACGAATGATGCGAATACTTGGTATTATCAGGCATCGACCTATCCCCATACATATTACGGCCAGATTGCCCTTAATCATTTAAAAATGACAGCGCCCCAACAAATTCCTGTCGCGGCAACTGCTGTTGACCAGACATCCATTACCTCGTCTGATTTGGTTCAAGCGTCTGTTCTGCTTCATAACGCAGGATATGAATCTTTGAGTTCCAAATTCATTTCGGCGAAGTTGGATAACATACAGGCGGAGGGCGAATATCAGGCCTTTGCCACTTACCTGAAACGCATCGGTGATGTGTCGGGGGCTTACCGTGTTGCAAAACGCGCATCGTGGAAAAATGTTTTTCTGGGGGATACGGCTTACCCATCTCTTATGAATTGGGTAGATGATGCCTCAATCGACCCTGCCCTTGCCCATGCCATTATTCGTCAGGAAAGCCAGTTTGATATTTCTGCCACCAGTCCAGCAGGCGCGCTGGGTCTGATGCAATTGATGCCGGGGACAGCGGCAGAAGTTGCCAGAAAGCGCGGATGGGAGCATCAAAACTCATGGCTCACCTCAAAACCTGAGCATAACATTTTACTGGGATCAACTTATCTCAATGAACTTTTAAGACGCTTTAACGGGTCTTACCCCCTCGCGATTGCGGCCTATAACGCAGGGCCTTCACGCGTCAATGGCTGGCTGGAAGCCTTTGGCGACCCAAGAACAGGCAAAGTGAATTGGATTGACTGGATTGAGTTAATTCCCATTCCCGAGACACGCAATTACGTCCAACGGGTAACTGAAGGGATTGTCACTTATCGCGACCATTTAGGAATGATTAAGAAATAAAGGCTATAAGTTGTATAAGATCTCTTTTCTGCTATTCTTGAATAGATCAAATTTTATGTATTCTTAATAACTGCGTATATTATTTACCCTATGATTATTAAGTGGAAAACAACATGCGCCTTTTAATTGCTGATGATCATGCGTTATTTCGTGACGCGATGACGCAATATGTGGAAAGATCCAGTCCTGGGTCTACCGTTGACACAGCATCAAATCTTGATGATGCCTTCAAAATTCTCAACCATATTTCGGAACCTCCTGAACTTGTGCTTCTCGACCTGAATATGCCAGGGATGAGCGGTTTGGAAGGATTTGCCAAATTTAGGGAAACTTATCCGAAGATTCCCGTTGCCCTCCTCTCAGGCGTTGCAGAACCTGAAGATATTCAACGGGCGATGGATTTGGGGGCTATCGGCTTCTTCCCGAAGACTCTATCGGGACGCGCTCTTTTAAAGGCGATTGAACTGGTTCTGACGGGTGAGAAATTTATCCCTGTTGACAGCAAAACCAACGGGTTACTTCCGTCCTACTATAATGACGAGAACCTCAATAAAATGCCCGTTAGTCTGCCATTAAAAACCATGGCACCCGCAACTCCGTATCAATCCAAACCGCACAAAATCCATTTAACACCGCGGGAAAATGATGTGCTGATCTGCCTTTGTCGTGGGCAAGCCAACAAAGACATTGCCAGAAATCTGGGGTTACAAGATGTCACCATCAAACTTCATGTCAGAAGCATTTGCCGCAAACTGGAAGTCACCAACAGAACACAGGCCGTTTTAAAATCCTTCGAATTAGGTCTGGTCAAGCAATCCTGATATGGACACACAAGATCCAAATTTAGAGAAAATGGCGGCTCTTGGCCGCGTGACGCGCAGCCTGATTCATGATTTCAATAATTCTCTGGCCTCGATCATGGGGCATGCCGATTTTCTGATCGCCGACCTCCCAGAGGACAGTGAACAACATGCTTTTGCATCCAATATCAAGAAAGCAGCCATTCAGCTTCAAGACACGCTTCACCAAATCAAGGCTTTTGCAAGAGGCGAGCAGGATATTCCGAAACCTGAAGACATCACGGGAAAACACCACCCCCATCACCCACGATCCATTTTATTGGTCGATGACAGGGCGATGGTTTTGAACACGATTGCAACCATGTTGCAACGACATCATCATACAGTTGAATCGGCCTCAGACGGCTTTGCGGCGCTTGATATGATCCGCGAAAATCCCAAAAAATATGATTTGCTGATCACTGATTATACAATGCCCGACCTGAATGGGCGCGATCTGATCTCGGAAATTCGGCAAGATTTCAAAACCATTCCGATCATCATCATGTCAGGGGATACGCAATCTCTCGATGCTTTAAAGAAAGATAGATCCCTAAATAATATCTATGTCTTACCCAAACCCATAGTGGCGAAAGACCTGGATGATATGATTGCGCTCTCGCAAAAAAACAGAAAATAATTCCATAAAAAATTATACCCGAAAAATAAAAAAATTGGGAGGGTCAACTTTGTGCTTTTTGTGATAGTATCCTTAATATCCTTATCTAAGGAGCAATTCGTAACCTTTCATTAACCCGTACAGGGCATGCTAATTGTGGGGTGTTAGGAATTTGCAATCCTTAGTCCCCTTTACTGTGTAATAAAAAAGAATAAAAAATCAGAGCCGCGCCAGGAGCAATTTTTATGGATGATCTAATTGTTGAGTTTCTGACCGAGACAAATGAAAGTCTTCAAGAACTGGATACCGATCTAATTACGTTGGAACAAAACCCCAATGACAAGAACCTGATCTCGAAAATCTTCCGTTTGATGCACACCATCAAAGGAACTTGCGGATTCTTGGGGCTTCCCCGTTTGGAAACCGTGGCGCACCGTGCTGAAAACGTCATGGGACGTTTCCGTGATGGCAACCTTGAAGTCACCCCGGAATATGTCTCTCTTATTTTAGAATCACTTGACCGCGTGCGTTTCTTGCTGGGTCATATTGAAGCCACCAGTACCGAACCAGAAGGCAGTGATGCCGAATTGATCGAAAAACTGGATGCTGTCTATGAAGGGCGTGATGCCTTTCAAAATGGCGGAGTGGCTCAAGCCGAGGTCAAAGCCGATGAAACTTCAGGAGGACTTGAAATGCCAACATTTGATGATGTCCGTACCATGCTCGCTGAACAAGCCCCTGCTGCACCTGTTGCAGAGGAACATCATGCCGAACCGACACCATCTGTTGCCGAGGCTCAAGTCAAAGACCACAAGGAAAACAAAGACTCAAAAGAATCTGCAGAATCCGCGATTGCCAACCAATCTCTGCGCGTAAGTGTGGATGTTCTTGAAAACCTGATGACCATGGTTTCGGAATTGGTTCTGACACGCAACCAACTCATGCAAATTGCGCGCAATGACAAAGATAGCGGCTTCGTCACCCCTCTTCAACGCCTCAACCATGTTGTGTCGGACTTACAAGAAGGCGTCATGAAAACCCGTATGCAGCCGATTGGCAATGCGTGGGCGAAATTACCACGGATTATCCGCGATCTGAGCGTCGAGTTGGGTAAAAAGATTGATCTGGTGATGGTCGGTCAGGATACTGAACTTGACAGACAAGTTCTGGAGATGATTAAAGACCCCCTGACCCACATGGTCAGGAACTCAGGCGACCATGGAATTGAAACACCTGCCGAACGTTTGAAAGCGGGAAAGACAGAGACAGGAACTGTTCATCTGCGCGCCTATCATGAAGGTGGCCATATCATCATTCAAATTGCGGATGATGGACGCGGATTGCCCCTTGAGAAAATTAAAAAGAAAATTATTCAAAACGGACTGGCGACGGAAGAAGAAGTTGCCCGCATGTCCGCGCAACAGATTCAACAATATATTTTCCATGCCGGATTCTCAACCGCTGACAAAGTGACCTCTGTCTCCGGTCGCGGCGTTGGGATGGACGTTGTACGTACCAATATTGAAAAAATTGGTGGCTCGATTGAAATGAATTCAGTCGAAGGAAAAGGATCAACCTTCTCGATCAAAATTCCTTTGACCCTTGCGATTGTGTCATCCTTAATCGTGGCTGTGGGCGGTGAACGATTTGCTATTCCACAATTAGCCGTGCGCGAATTGGTGTTGGTTTCACAGAAATCAGAACATCGCATTGAAATGATCAAGGACACCCCTGTTTTCAGGTTGCGTGAAAAACTTCTTCCGCTGGTCTCGCTCAATGATCTTTTGAAATTGGGCAATGATAGCCATATTTCATCAGGGTTTGATCATAAATATATTATTGTGACGCAAGTCGGCGGATATTCATTCGGTTTGATTGTGGATCAGGTTTTCGACACTGAAGAGATTGTTGTGAAACCAGTTGCCAAGATTCTGAAAGACCTGACGCTCTTCTCGGGAAATACGATCCTTGGCGATGGCAGTGTCATTATGATTCTGGATCCGGGCGGGATTGCCAAGGTTACCGGCGAAACCTCTATGCCTGAAGACGCCGATGCAACTGCGAAAATCAGTTCTTCGCTGGGCGGGGAAACAAAAACATCACTCCTGCTCTTTACCGCAGGAAACGATGCGCCGAAAGCCGTTCCGTTGTCGATTATTTCACGTCTCGAGAATATCGAGTTGTCCAGTATCGAACATAGTGATGGACAGATGTTGGTTCAATATCGTGGAACATTGATGCCATTGATCCCGTTCAATTCATCCGTTCAGGTTGGAACCGAAGGACAAAAACCATTATTGGTCTTTGCGGATCGCGGCAAGAGCGTCGGGATTATCGTTGATTCCATCATTGATATTCGTGAAGAAGTCATTGATGTACAGGTTTCACAAAACAAACCCGGCTTGGTCGGCAGTGCCATTATTTCCGGCAAAGCCACCGAGATTATCGAGGTCATGCACTATCTGAACTCGGTTCACGGTGATTGGTTCAAAGATCACGGCGATGAACCATATCTCAATCAAAGCGGTAGCGACACTGTCGGCGGAAGACCAGTAGCGCGTAAAATATTACTCGTTGATGACAGTCCGTTCTTCAGGAACATGTTGTGCCCCGTCTTAACCGTTGCAGGTTATGATGTTGTGGCTGTCGAAAGCCCGATCAAGGCACTGGAACTTTCAGAACGCGGTGATAAATTCGACCTGATTATTTCAGACATTGAAATGCCTGAAATGAACGGTTTCGATTTCGCAACCAAAGTTCGTTCCAGCAAAGAATGGCAAAATATCCCGATGGTTGCGATGACATCCCATTCAACCCCGGAAGATATTGATCACGGTTATAAATCAGGTTTCGATCGATATATCGCGAAATTTGATCGTGAAACATTGCTCGACACCATTAACCGGACGCTCGCATTAGGAGGCCATCAGTCATGAGTACGAACCAAACAGCCACCCGGCAATCAGATGCGCTTCATGTCATTTCTGATACCCAAAAGGACTTTCTGACCATTAATATCAATGGTCAGATGTTCGGCATCCCGATTCTACAGGTTCAGGATGTTCTGGGTGAGATTAAGGTCACACGCATTCCTCTCTCCCCCCCACAAATTTCCGGATCATTAAATCTCCGTGGACGTATTGTGACGGCGATTGATGTTCGCAAATGTCTGGGACTTCCTCCGCTGGAAGAAACGGACAAGCGGATGAGTGTTGTTGTGATACACGGTGACGAGCTTTACAGTCTGATCATCGACAAGGTTGGTGATGTTCTGACCCTTCAGGAAAAAGAGTTTGAACAAAACCCTGCAACCCTTGATGTGACTTGGAAATCAATCTCTCTGGGCGTTTATCGTTTGGATGGTGAAATTCTTGTGATCCTTGATGTGCCTAAATTGTTACTGTCGCTTCAGCACACACACTAATCCAAAAAACTCACAAAGCCTTAACGGCTTTTGAGTAGAATAAAATACCTAATAGAATATATCTTGGGAGATTGTTGATATGAGTGTTTGTTTAGTTGTAGATGATAGCGGTGTTGTCCGTAAAGTGGCGCGCCGCATCCTTGAGGAATTAGGATTCACATGCGAGGAAGCCGCAGATGGCCAATTGGCCTATGAATTCTGTTCCAAAAAAATGCCCGAGGCGATTTTGCTCGACTGGAATATGCCCGTCATGAGCGGCATTGAATTTTTAGAAAAATTGCGTGCGATGCCGTCAGGGAATGATCCGAAAGTTGTGTTCTGCACAACCGAAAATGACATGAACCATATTCAACGCGCCATTACTGCGGGCGCCAATGAATATATCATGAAGCCGTTTGATACTGAGATCATCAAATCCAAATTCATTCAAATCGGCCTGATTGACGAATAATCCTTTTTTTAAACTCCATAAAATTTGTAAGCAGTTTCATGACCACAGAGTCCCAACAGCCCTCCGCAGAGAACCCAATTAAAGTGATGATTGTTGATGACTCAGCGGTTATCAGGGGGTTTTTAACAAAAATTCTGGGGACGAGTGATGACATCAAGGTTCAGAGCATTGCGACCAATGGCTTAGAAGCCGTCAATATGCTCGTGAAACAACGCTGCGATATTATTATTCTGGATGTCGAAATGCCGATTATGGATGGCTTAACCGCCATCCCGAAACTGTTACAGGTTCAACCTGATGTCAAAATTTTTATGTTCTCAACCCTTACCACACAGAACGCAGAGACTACTATGCGCGCATTAGCCTTGGGCGCGGTTGAAGCCCTTGCGAAACCGACAAGTACCCAAGACCTTTACGCCAAGGATGATTTCAAAGATAATCTAACCAATATGATTCGTGAAATCGCAGGCGCCAAGAAACTGCAACCATCATCCTCTAAAGCCACGCCCGCAGCGAGAACACCCGCGCCGCATCCACATGAGCCTACGAAATCCAGACTTCATCCGCATGCGGCAAAAACAGTGGTTCTTAGACCGCCGCATGAGGGGTTTTTAGGGAAGCCCGATATATTAGCCATCGGCAGTTCGACAGGCGGCCCCAATGCCCTGTTCAAATTGTTAGGGACATTGCGCGGTATTGATATTCCGATTATCGTGACACAACACATGCCCCCCACATTCACCCGTATTCTGGCCGAACATATTAAAATGCAAACGGGTCTGGCAGCCGTAGAGGCCGAAGATGGTATGCCATTGGTCGCGGGACGCGTTCACGTCGCCCCCGGCGGATTTCATATGTTGATTGACCGCAAAGGAGCAATGCCTGTCATCAGGATTGACAACGGGCCTTTGGAAAACTTCTGCAAACCCGCTGTTGACCCTATGCTCCGCAGCGCCATTAAAATTTTCGGAAACAAAATTATGACTGTAATCCTAACAGGTATGGGGAGCGACGGCATGTTAGGATCCAGAGAAGTCGTTAAAGCAGGTGGCCGCGTTATTTCACAGGACGAAGCCACCAGTATCGTTTGGGGTATGCCGGGGGCGGTTGCCCTTGATGGTCTATGCTCTGCAGTCCTGCCACTTGATGAAATCGGGCCTTGGCTTCGAAAATCATCCTTGCGTCTCCCATAAGGAAAAGGATACAACAGAGCCATGAAAGTCGCCGATTTCGAATTATATAAATCCTTGCTCTATGATAAATCAGGTCTCGTGATTACGCCTGACAAATCCTATTTGCTGGATTCACGCCTGACCCCTATTGCCAAAAAATGGAATTATCCGACATTGGATATGATGACATTGCAGTTGCGCGCCATCCCTGACCCGAAACTGGTCAAGGATATTGTTGAGGCGATGACAACCAATGAAACATCGTTCTTCCGCGACACCAAACCATTTACACTATTTCAGGAAACAATTCTTCCGCACATGCTCCAGACACGCGCCGCCAAGAAAACTGTGCGCATCTGGTGTGCCGCCTGTTCCAGCGGTCAAGAGCCTTACTCCTTATCAATGATTTTAAAAGATATGGAAGCAAAATTAAAAGGTTGGCGTTTTGAAATTATCGCCACCGACTTGTCCGAAGATATTCTGGCGCAAGCCCGCAAAGCCACATACAGTCAATTTGAAGTCCAACGCGGTCTTCCCATTCAATATCTGATGAAATATTTCACCCAAGTAGGTGAGACATGGCAGTTAAAAGAAGATATTAAGTCGATGGTGAAATTTTCGACCTTTAACTTGCTGGATGATATGTCCCGCATGGGTCAATTTGATATTATCTTCTGCCGGAATGTCCTCATCTATTTCGATGAAAAAACCAAAGGCGGCATTTTGGGTAAAATGGAAAAATTATTGGATAAAGACGGATTCTTGCTCCTTGGCGGGGCGGAAACAGTGCTTGGAATTACCGATAAATTCGTTCCAATGCCTGATAAACGCGGCCTTTACATCAAAAATCCGGCTTTGACGACACCGACGACACCAGCCTCCTCAACAACTGGCGGCTTTGCATCAGGCCTTTTCAAGCGCACATAATATGAGAAAAGAATAAAACTTAGACCATTTTTCCATTCCACTGGAGCAAAAAATGGTCTAAGACAACGGCTTCAATTCAATTTAGAAGGAAGCTCTTGTCATGTCCGTTGTCGCAAAACCACGCACCTCACCTCGTCCGGATCGTATCGCGGTTAAAACTGCTTTGTTATCCGTATCCGATAAATCGGGTCTTTTGGAATTTGCGCAATCTTTAGCAGCCAATGGCGTCAAAATCCTCTCGACAGGCGGAACAGCCAAATCACTCCGCGATGCAGGGTTAACTGTGACCGATGTTTCAGAGCATACGGGCTTTCCTGAAATCATGGATGGTCGCGTCAAAACCCTTCATCCGAAAATCCATGGAGGGCTCCTCGCCCGCCGTGATGATGCGGAACATTTATCCGCTATGTCCTCGCAAGGGATCGAAGGCATCGACCTGTTGGTCGTCAACCTTTATCCGTTCCGCGAAACCGTTGCCAAAGGTGGAGATTATGATAACTGCGTTGAAAATATAGACATTGGCGGGCCAGCCATGCTCCGCGCTGCCGCCAAAAACCATGACTTTGTGGCGGTTGTCACCAACCCGTCCGATTACGCAGATGTGATCCGTGAAATTTCAGAAGGTGGAACAACCCTTGCCCTCCGCCAGAAATTAGCCGCCAGAACTTATGCGACAACCGCGTCTTATGATTCTGCCATTTCCGCATGGTTTGCGGCACAACTTGGCGAACAATTCCCTGCAACATTATCAGTGTCTGCAACCTTGGTCGATACGCTCCGCTACGGCGAAAACCCGCATCAAGCCGCTGCCGTTTACAGCGATGGATCAGGTCGCGCGGGTGTTGTGAACGCCAAACAATACCAAGGCAAAGAACTATCATACAATAACCTCAACGACACCGATGCAGCGTTCGAATTGGTTTCAGAATTTGACGCCCCCGCCGTTGCGATCATCAAACACGCCAACCCGTGCGGAGTGGCAACAGGTGACAATATGATCTCCGCCTATCAATCTGCCCTCGCCTGTGACCCTGTGTCGGCGTTTGGTGGCATCATTGCGCTTAACCGTCCGTTGGATGCCCCCACAGCCACTGAAATCGTCAAGATTTTCTCGGAAGTGATTATTGCTCCGCAAATTCTGGATGAGGCAAAAGCCATTCTCGCAGAAAAGAAAAATCTCCGTGTTCTTGAAACCGGCACAATGCCGAACTTCGCGGATGCCCGCATGACCCTTAAAACCATTTCAGGCGGATACCTCTTACAAAGTGCCGATAACGGCCATATTATGCCGTCCGATTTCCAAATCGTCACTGACCGCACACCGACCGAGCAAGAACTCAAAGATTTACTTTTCGCCTTCCGCGTCTGCAAACACGTCAAATCCAACGCGATTGTCTACGCAAAAGACGGTAAAACCGTGGGCATCGGCGCAGGCCAAATGTCGCGCATCGATTCAAGCCGCATCGCCGCATGGAAAGCCGGTGAGGCCAAAACCGAAATCCAAAACTCCGTCGTCGCCTCCGACGCCTTCTTCCCCTTCGCTGATGGATTATTAGCAGCAGCCGACGCCGGCGCCACCGCCGTCATCCAACCCGGCGGATCGATTAAAGACAAAGACGTCATCGCCGCGGCAAACGAGCGGGGGTTAGCAATGGTGTTTACGGGGATGAGGCATTTTAGGCATTAGCAAGGAATAGAAAGTTTAAAATTAGAGCGCAAGCATCATCGTTTGCACTTGCATTTTTTGCGTTTC
>Ga0155195_127_pt5 | contig 16855 bp, 19 predicted proteins | sample RifCSPhighO2_02_FD_106163 | JGI IMG/M metagenome (GOLD analysis project Ga0155195, IMG submission 106163) | Alphaproteobacteria bacterium RIFCSPHIGHO2_02_FULL_46_13
AGATGGCATCAACCGATTTTGCAAATTCTTTAAGGGCTGCTTTGTCGGTATAATCCGCCACAAAAGTTTTGGCGGAGACGTGTGATGCAGGGGAGTCCTTTTCGGGCGTCAGGATATGTGTTTTAATCCCGAGGCGTGCAGCAGCCATTGCCGACATGCGCCCCAATTGACCGCCGCCCAGAATACCGATTGTTTTTGCAGATGTTTTTTTCATTTTATAAGCCATGCTAAAAATTAAAACCAAAACGTTTCATCACCCACACCATCATAAAATAAAGAACGATGGTTAAAAGGCAGGAAAGGCTTAAAGCCAGATAGAAATGCATACCTGTCCGCAGGAGGGCAGGCAAGACCAAAAACATCGGCAGAGACGGCAAGACCATCCAGAAGGTGGATTCCGCGTGGCTGGCGATCCGTTCACTGTCTTTTGTATCCTGCCATAACCAGATCATGCTCAAGACCGATACGATGGGCAGGGAGGCAATGAGGGCGCCGAAGGACGGGCTGCGCTTCGCGGTTTCGGATACGGTCGAGACAATAATCCCTGATAAAAGCGCCTTGATGATGGAGTAGAGCATGATGTTCCTTTATTCTGTGTCTAAAGGTTTGTTGAGTGCAAGCCAGTCTCCGGTAATAAATTCACCTTGATGTCCGTCATAGTCAAAGAAATAGACGCTTTTATGCCCTGTTTCCCAAACAAACTCCAACGGCTCTAGGCCGCAAGATGCAATGAGTTCAACGTAATGGTCATATTCTTCGGGCTTAATCTGGAAGGCGAAATGAAGATGCTCCCCGCCTTGTCCGTTATGGATGCCACGCGTCCCCTTTTTCCAACAACCAAAGGCTGAACCATCATCAAACACAAGTGCGCCAGCGTTCCCGTCAGCCCATCTTAGGATTTTGTTATGAGGTAGAAGTTTTGCGTAGAGGTCGAGTGATTTTTGAACGTCTGCAACTTCAATATGTGATTCAACTAGTCTCATTATATGGGTGTCCTTTTATTGTTTTTATTTAGAGCCCCGACGATACAAAGTCACGCGATGTTTTGGTCTTTTCAGGTCGGAGGGGATGGAAACAGAATAATATTGCCCGAAAGTATCTCGCAAAAGCGCAAACCATGGAACATTTGACGTTCAATATCTATTAGTTCGTTTTCAAAAAAATCAAGACGCATTTCCATCTGGATTTGGGCATATGGAGAGAGCCTATCGCCTTGTTTTGTATAGAAACTAATCAGTTCGATATAGGATTTTTGGGTGCGTAAATAGCGGCACATTGCTTTCAATTCCTGACGTTTTGCGTAACCCGCACTGCGGGCGTTCTGGGAGGATTTGAGTTTGCCCTCTACGGTGCGGGGGCCAGTGGATTTTAACCAGATTTTACGGGCGTGGAGCTTCGCGGCCTGTTCGGCGCGTTGTGCATCTGTCCATGATCTCTGCCCCTGCCGTCTTTGTTCTTGGAGCTCTTGGGGTTTTGGTACAGCACTCATGGGGGTATTATAGGATATAAATCCTAATATGTCAAGGGTGAGTGCGAAGTTTGCATAATCAAGATGTTCATGCTATGAATTCAGCATCTTTAAAAATATAACTCTATTGATGGTGTTAAAAAATGACGACTTTTGGATCTAGTCCTAATCTTACTGTTATTTATAGTGATAAAGCTGTCTTGAAAACTGTTCTGGATTTGGCCGAACAATTTGGTCTGGTGACGAGTGAGGTTGAAACTCTTGAAGAGGGAATCCCCACTTTACAACTGACAGACGTTACGCCTTATATCATTTTGAAAAGCGAAGAGGGTGAAATTAGCGGCGAAGTCGTTGAGCGTTTAAGAGACGGAGTAGAGGAATTACATGGCTTTAATCGCGCAATCCTTCACGCAAGTCCGCGCGGCAATAATTCCGTAGCAGTGATGGAAATCACCCGTTAGTTATACAACGGTCAATCTATAAATCTTGAATAATTAAAAAAAAGAAGGGCATTAAGCCCTTTTTTTATTTGCCTTTGAGAGCATTATTATTGTGTCTTTTAGGCTGGGACTTCCGCAACATTCGCGGTTTGGATGGCGCGATATTCGTCGAGACGGGTGGCTAAGCCTTCGTCGTGGAGGGAGAGGATGCTGGCGGCGAGAAGGGCTGCGTTGACGGCGCCCGGTTTGCCGATGGCCAAAGTTCCTACAGGAATACCGCCCGGCATTTGGACGATGGAGAGGAGACTGTCCATACCTTTTAAGGCATGGCTTTCAACTGGGACGCCCAAAACCGGGAGTGGGGTCATGGCGGCGGTCATACCGGGGAGGTGGGCTGCGCCACCTGCGCCCGCGATAATGACTTTTAAGCCACGGGATTTTGCGTTTTTTGCATAATCCGCCAAACGGTCAGGGGTGCGGTGAGCCGATATGATGCGGGTTTCGTGGTGAATTCCAAGAGTATGAAGGATTTCATGGGCGTTTTTCATGGTTTCCCAGTCGGATTGGGAACCCATAATAATGCCAACTAAAGGTTTTGGGTCTGATTCGATCATTTTTAGTCCTTTCCTTTGGCTTTTTGAGAGGAAATTAAGCCAGAATATCGGGAATTAACATGCTTTCAATGCGTTGAATCGTATCTTTTATGCGTAATTTCTCTTTTTTCAACTTGGCAATCGTTAGGAAATCAACGGCTTGAGCGCGACTTAACTGTTCAAGTTGCTCATCAAGGGATTTATGTTCGCGGCGCAAGTCTTCCAGCTGTTCGCGGAGGGAATCTTCATCAATCATGTAAATACTGTATTTCCGTGGGCCAATTCTTAAAATTTCAATTCTTATAGCAGATATTTTGCCGTGATGTAAGTTAAACTTTATTGAAGATTGTTTCAGAATATTGAGAGGGGGGCATTTACGTTTCTTAATGGAATCAGTATGGTGTGATCTTCTTTAAAGATGAAGATTATAGGGATTTGAACGTAAAATGACGAAAAGAAAAAGAATTGGTATTTTAACCAGTGGTGGCGATTGCGCCGGTTTGAACGCAGCGATCCGTGCGGCAGTTCACAGAGCAGACTTGCTTGGCTGGGAAATTTACGGAATTTTGGACGGGACAGCGGGGTTGCTGTGTGACCCTTTACAGTACCGCGTTTTAACGCCAGCGATGTTTGACAATAACGTGATGCGGATGGGCGGAACAATTCTCGGGACAACCAATAAAGGGAACCCGTTTGCTTACCCGATGCCTGACGGAACATTGAAAGATCGTACGCAGGATATTATTGACGGTTTTAAAACTCTGGGCATTGATGCCGTGATCGGCATTGGTGGGGATGGAAGTTTCGCGATCCTTCGCAAACTGGCGATGCAGGGTGGTATCCGCATGGTGGGTATTCCAAAAACAATCGATAATGATATTGGTGAAACTGAAGCCGCTATCGGATTTGATACAGCCGTGTCTGTTGCAACCGAAGCGTTGGACAGATTGCAACCGACAGCCGCATCCCACGACCGCACAATGGTGTTGGAAGTTATGGGGCGTGATGCCGGACATATCGCATTGACCGCAGGGATTGCGGGTGGTGCGGATGTTATTCTGATCCCTGAAATTCCTTACAATATTGACAGCATCGCAAAGAAAATCGCATCCGTTAAAGCGGGTGGACGGAATTTTGCGTTGGTGGTTGTGTCCGAAGCCGTTAAAACTTTGGACGGTGATGCCCAACAAATGAAATTCAGTGACGGACAAATGCGTTACGGTGGGATAGGTCATTATGTTGGTGATCAGATTTTCCGCGCCACGGGGTCAGAAACCCGCGTGACGGTTCTCGGGCACGTTCAACGTGGTTGCACACCAACCTATAACGACAGATTGTTGGCATCTGCATTCGGTGTTCGCGCCGTTGATCTGATTGCTGAAGGTAAATTTGACCGTATGGTTGCATGGAAAAACCGCGAGGTAGTTGATGTGCCGATTGAAGCCGCGATTGCAGCGTATCAAGCCGTTGATGTCAACTCATCACTGGTGCACACTGCGCGCGCTCTTGGCATCTCGTTGGGAGATGAGTAGTGCTTTATATTCAGCAATCTTTAGGGCCTGAAGAGCGATTGATTTATGTCGCTAAATTTCATTGGTTCTATGATGTGCAGGCGATCATGAATATTGTATGGGGACTGTTTTTTGCAGTCTCCTTACTGATCGCATTTGCGTCTTTAGTTGAATATTTGCCGAGTGGAATTGCCGATAAAATACTGGTGTCCAAACTGTCTCTGACCGATGGGACATTCAGTATTCTGCTCAAACTGCATCCCGCGATAAAACTGTTTGCATTGCTTGTTTTCTTGATGGGCGTGTTGAAGTTTACCCAGATGCTGGTCATTAAGGTGACAACAGAAATTGCTGTCACCAATACCAGACTGGTTTACAAACGTGGTCTGATTGCGCGGAGTGTCGGTGAGATGAATATTGACAGGATCGAAAGTATTTCGGTGCAACAATCATTCTGGGGACGCATTTTTGATTTCGGGCGTTTGATTATTCATGGAATGGGCGTGGGGGAAATTATCATGCCAAATCTGGCGGAGCCTATCCGTTTCCGTCGGGCGATTGAAAAAGCCAGAACAATCTAATCTAAATTATTCTGCGAGGGAAAATATGGCGAAAGATGACAGAGATTTACCGAGTGCCTTACGCGAAGGTGAAAAAGTTCTAATCAAGGGACGCATTTCTGAGGGCATTTACTGGAAAGCTTTTGGCGTTCTGATGTTTGCTCTTTTGCTCTGTCTGGTTGCAATTCCTCTCGGCGTGTTTATGGGCATTGTGGCATTGTTATCATTTGGATATGCGGCGTTGCTGCGTAAATTCTTGCTGATGGTTGTGACCAACGAACGCATTTTTTTCCGCTCTGGCCTGATTAAAGTTGATACGGTTCAGGTGCGTCTTGACCGTGTTGAAAGTGTCGAAATTCAACGTACCATTACTGGTCAATTGTTAGGGTACGGCACGGTTGTTTTGACAGGGGTCGGGTCGCGTTATTCCTATATCCGCTATCTGGCCAACGCGCCGGAAATTCGTAATGTAATTGATGATTTGCTGTATCAACGCGAGAAAAATGCAGCAGCCAAAGTATCTGATCAGTTCGTCGAAAAAATTGCCGAAAAAGTCGCGGAAAAAGTATCCGAATAAATCAAGAGGTCATCAATGGTGTGGGATAAATCAAAACTCGTCAGTCGTTATGTTACCGAGGGGGCGAAATCTGCGCCCCATCGTTCCTATTATTACGCCATGGGTATGACGGAAGAAGAAATTCACCAACCCTTGGTCGGTGTTGCCACTTGCTGGAACGAAGCTGCGCCTTGTAACATTGCTTTGTCGCGTCAGGCGCAGGCCGTTAAACGCGGTGTGTCCGAGGCCAAAGCAACGCCGCGCGAATTTACAACCATCACTGTCACCGACGGAATTGCCATGGGGCATGAGGGGATGCGGTCATCGCTTCCGTCCCGCGACGCCATTGCCGATACGGTTGAGCTCACTATGCGCGGGCATTGTTATGACGCTTTGGTCGGCTTAGCTGGATGCGATAAATCTTTGCCGGGGATGATGATGGCGATGGTGCGCCTCAACGTCCCATCCGTTTTCATGTATGGCGGGTCGATTTTGCCAGGGAAATTCCGTGGTAAAGATGTGACCGTCATCGATGTTTTCGAAGGGGTCGGCAAACATGCGAGCGGTGAATTTTCAGACGCGGATTTAAAAGAAATGGAATGTTGTGCCTGCCCAGGGTCTGGTGCATGCGGCGGGCAATTTACTGCTAATACCATGGCGTGCGTGTCGGAGGCGATGGGGCTAGCGTTACCAAATTCTGCGGGTGCGCCTGCGCCTTATGAAAGTCGTGATGAATATGCGGCGGCGTCTGGTCGTGCCGTTGTAGAACTCATCAAAAAAAATATTCGCCCGCGCGATATTGTGACGCGCAAGTCGTTAGAGAACGCTGCGATGATTGTTGCGGCAACTGGCGGATCAACCAATGCGGCACTCCACCTGCCAGCGATTGCCCATGAAGCGGGGATTGATTTTGATTTGTTCGCGGTATGTGAAGTGATGCGCCGTACGCCGTATCTGGCGAGTTTGAAACCCGGCGGAAAATATGTTGCCAAAGATTTATATGATGTGGGCGGCGTGTCTGTTGTTCTTAAAGAACTTTTAAAGGGCGGATATTTGCATGGCGATTGCATGACCGTCACAGGTAAAACCATTGCTGAAAATCTGGAGGGGATTGAATTCCCTGAAAATCAGGATGTGGTTGCGCCGATTACCGCGCCCCTTTCAATGACAGGCGGTGTTGTCGGTTTACAAGGGAACCTTGCGCCTGACGGAGCGATTGTCAAAATCGCAGGGATGGAAAATTTGGTGTTCGAGGGGACGGCCAGATGTTTCGATAGTGAGCAAGCTTGTTTCGATGCTGTTCAAAAACGTGAATATAAAGAGGGCGATGTTCTGGTCATTCGGTACGAAGGGCCAAAGGGCGGCCCCGGTATGCGTGAAATGTTGTCAACCACGGGCGCGTTATACGGGCAGGGGATGGGCGGCAAGGTTGCGCTTATCACCGACGGGCGTTTTTCAGGTGGCACACGCGGATTTTGTATCGGGCATGTGGGGCCAGAGGCCGCAGTCGGTGGGCCGATTGCTCTGTTGAAAGATGGCGACATCATTCGCATTGATGCCGAAAAAGGGACGTTGGATGTTTTATTGTCCGACGAAGAATTGGCGATCCGCCGCAAGGCATGGGTGCCGCGTGAGACGATGTACCAGTCCGGTGCGATTTGGAAATTTGCGCAACTGGTTGGCTCTGCGCGTAAGGGTGCTGTCACCCATCCGGGCGGCAAAGCCGAGAAACATGTGTTTGTGGATTTATGATAGATGAAATATTTTGCTCTGACCTTATCGCTCCTGACCTTATCCATGCCGCTTTATGCCGCGGATTACTCGGTCAAAATCATTGATGGGAAATCTATTTCGGATAGTCAGGCTATTCAAAAATTTTACAGTGAACATGACGGAAAATTTCTGTGGGTGGCGGATGATAGATTGACGTCCGATGCCAAGGATATTGTTGATGATATGGGGAAAGCATGGAAGCATGGTTTGAACCCCCTGAATTATCACTTTGCAACACTCAGCCAATACGTCAAAAACGGTGTTCCGAAGGGGCGTGAAGTTGAGGTCGAGATTTTATTTTCGGATGCCGTCATCCGTTATGCCCAAGATTTGAGCGGGATGCGGATATCCCCGCGTGAATTAGGCGAGGACACAAGATCATGGTCACGCGGCGTTGACGGATATTCGTTACTAACAATTTTGGCGGAGACAAATAATCGTGAAAAATTTATTCAGCAATTATTACCCGATGATGAAATATATAAAAGATTATCCGAAGAATTGACCGCCATTGCCGAAGATTTGGCAAAAAATCCTGACAAAGACATCAAAAAATTAAAATTTCCGGGCACATTAAAGCCAGGGATGTCTCACCCCGCCATTTTGGCCATTCGTCAAAAACTGGGTGTATCGGGAGAGTCTGATGTCTATGATGACAAATTGAAAAAGCAAGTCGAAGATTTTCAAGAGCGTAACGGTTTGGCTGCGGACGGATTGATCGGCCCGCGCAGTTTTGATGCTATCAACCAAACACGCACACAAAAACTGGTCAAACTGATTGCCAATTTGGAACGCCGCAGATGGGTGCGCCGCCCGATGCCGTCCCGCTATGTTGCCGTGAATATTCCACAGATGCAATTGCAAGCTGTTGAAGATAGTAATGTTGCGTTTGAAATGCCGGTCATTATCGGACGCGATAAGCGACCGACCATGAGTTTTGTGGACGAGATTATCGGCGTGCGGTTTAACCCGCTATGGTATGTTCCCGACACGATTAAAAAAGAAGATTATTTGCCCGCCCTTCAAAAAGACCCGAATGCATTAGAAAAGAAAGGCATTCAATTCCGTGTTAAGTCAGAAGAAGGAATGAAAAAAGTCTCTCCACATGATATTGATTGGTCAAAAATGGACGAGCAGGGGCTTAAAGGAATCCAGATGTATCAGGATTCAGGCGATGAAAATTCATTGGGTCTGATCCGTGTTTTGATGCCCAACCAATATGATATTTATTTGCACGATACGAACGCCCCCGAATTATTCAAGAAAGATGATCGGGCACTGAGTTCAGGATGCGTCCGTATGTCGGAACCAAGTCGTATGGCCAATTTTATTTTGGGAAAAAATGATGGTTGGACGGATAAAAAAGTCGATACATATATCGCCAGCCACAAATTGATTGAGATTAAAGCGCAGTCGCCATTGCCTGTTTATTTGTTTTATTATACCGCTTGGATGGATAAAAAAGGCCGCGTTATTATTGCAAATGATCTTTACGGCAATGATATGAAGCTTGTGCAAGCCCTTCAACAAAAAGGAAAAATTCCTTTTGATTTGAAGATGTTGCCCTAAACTTGATCTTTAATGGTGTTTTTAGTAAAATAGAATTATCAGGATATTTCCTTTATCCTATTTTTATTACCTTTGACCTTTCGGTTAATTTTGCTAATAAATAACTCCGCGTTTTTATAACGCTCATTCAATTAAGGTGATTCATGACTTTTAATTTGTCTGACTGCGATGCTTTGTTAAGCCGCCGCAGTGTTCTTAAGGGTGGTCTTACATTATCAATGTCTGCTCTTATCTCTGTCTCCGCGTTTAAACCAGCAATGGCGATGGCAGGCACAGGGACTTATAGCGTTGCTTTCAGTAACCAACGCTCCGGCGATACCTTCTCGGGTGTTTACCGTGTTGGTAACAAATATCTGCCACAAGCATTTGAGCGCATTAACTATGTGATGCGTGATGTTCGCGCGGATGAAATTTTCCCGATGGACCCACGCGTGATTGATATTATCTCGCTGGTTCATAAATATCTACAAACCGATGAGCCATACACATTATTGTCGGGTTACCGCTCACCACACACCAATGCGGAATTGCGTTCCAACAGTGAAGGCGTTGCCAAACGCTCTCTCCATATGTCTGGTCAGGCGATTGACGTTCGTTTGGGCGAAATCAGCGCTCAAAATATCCGTAAAGCGGCGATTAAATTAGCCGCAGGCGGTGTTGGGTATTATCCACGCAGCGGCTTCGTGCATATGGACTCAGGCGCTTTCAGGACTTGGTAATATCATCGTGAATAGTATTCCAAAAGCCGCATTGATTCCGACTTTGTGGCTTTTGTCGTTTCTGGGATCTTTTCTGATTTTTCCTGTATCTGATGCGGTGCAAACGGCTGGTGTTGTGACACTGTTAGTATCTGCGCTCGGATACGTTGTCAGTGCGGGGCAATTACCTTTTAAATCTTCGCCACTGACCATTCTGATCAGTCTTTTATGGGCGGTAGCGGCGGTGAGTGTGATGTGTAGTCATGTGCCGTTTGTTGCGCTGACCTATTTCTTTTTCTTCAGTGTTTTTCCGTTGACGTTTTTTCTGTTCAGTTTTGAAAATGCGATAAGCGTTTTAAAACCCGTCCGCTTGATGATGCTTGCCCTTGCGATTGGAAGTTTGATCCAGTTTTATTTTATGCCGCAGATGTTGAAGGCGGGCGGGGCGCATTGGCCGCTGGAGGATAATAATTCTCTGGCCGTCCTTCTGGCCTCTGGCGCGTTGATGTTTATGGGGGAGGCGTTACGGGGCGGGAAATGGATGCGGCATCAGATTGCGGCTGCGGCAATCTGTTTTGCAGGATTGATGACGACTGGCGGCGTTGCTGTCTTTATCGGGTTCTTTCTGGTGTTGGGGGTGTTTGCTTTTCTGGTGAAGCCAACGACTTATAAACCTGTTGTTTGGTTTTTGGGCGCTGTTGTTGTTTTGATGCTGGCAATGACAACATCGGATACGAGCGTTTATCATTTTATGGGCAGTTGGTCGACAACCGTTCATGTCTTCGCCGACACTGGTTTGACCCAGTCTAATAGTGTGAGCGGAAGCCGGCTGATGATTTGGGAATCGGGAATTGAAATTTTCAAAAATCATGTCTGGACGGGGACGGGCATCGGGACATTCTTTTTATATTACCCCGAATTTCGCAGTCTGTATGATGATAGCGCCGGATATGCCGCCCATAATGATATGATTCAATTCGCGTCGGAAATGGGATTATTCGCGCCGCTCTTTGCCGTGGTCATTGTGGGCTTTGTTATTTATATGACCGTTCGGAAATTGAAAAACTTGGTGACATTCCAAGACAGGATAAACCTTTTGATTCCTTTTGCAGTATTCGGGTTGATCATCGGGCATAGTTTGGTCAATTTTAATATGTATGTCTTGCCGACTTTGATGATGGTGGGGTTAATGCTGGCAATTTTGAACGGGCATTTCAGTCAACGGGATATTATTCTGAATGGAAATAAAACGGTCAGGGAAGCCATTTGTTTTGTCGTGGTGATGGGTGTCTTGATTCCGTTATGGGGATGCTATTTAAGCGAATATTACACAACCAAGGCAACGGATGCGCTGGCCAACGGGGACATTCAAGGGTTTTCCGATCAATTGAATTTGGCGGATAAATGGAGCGCGGGACAGAATGGTCGTGCTGTATTACAGGCCGCACGATTTGCATCAGCGACAGATCATCATGACCGTGCCTTAGAATTATTGGATCGCGCCCAGTCATTAAACCCGCAACTGGTTCAAATTTATGTGGAACGCGCGAGAATTTTAAGCATCACTGACCCCGCAAAAGGTCTGATCGAGGCACAGAAAGCATTGAGGATGGATGTTGGGTCTTTGTCCGTCAGGATGATGATGTCGGATATTCTTGAGAAAATGGGCAAGTCCGATGAGGGCTATGCAGTTTTAAAAGAAGGTTTGGTCACTGCACCGCGCTCACGCAACCCTATACTCTATTATCAAATGCTGGCCGCGAAATCTCTGGAGCGTATGGATTTAGAGATGCACAAAGAAATGCTGATGCGTATCAAGACGCTTCAGAGCCTAAAATAATTTTTCCTGTTTCAGTCCGTTGGCGGGGCAGGGGCTGTGGGAAATGACCGACCACGGGAAATGAATATTTTCAGGGGCAGGGGTGAATTGGTACAGCGAACAATTCGGCACATGTTCTATATCAATCTTATAAAGTCGTCCGATGGAGCGGAAAAGGCCGCCATGTGCCACCAAAATCGGCGGGGATTCGTGAGGGGTTTCGAAGATCTGGTGAATAACACGACTGACCCTTGCCGCAAAATCATCATAGGTTTCACCGTTGGGTGGATTTGCGCCTTGCTCTTGCAGATGGCGAATGGTTTCCCAGACAACATTTTCCCAGTCGCCGAAAATATGTTCTTTAAGGTCATGCATTTCAATCATTTCCAGTTGTAAGGATTGATTGAGATATTTCGCTGTATCACGCGCGCGAATTTGCGGGCTGTGATACACACGGGACGGCTTTACCGGTAAATGATGAATGACCGAGGCCAAGGTTTTGGCCTGCGCGATACCATTCTCGGTCAAGGGGCTGTCTAGCCCGCCGCCTGCGGCAACTTTACGGACATTGGCCTCGCTCTCGCCATGGCGAACCATGTAGAAGCTGTGGGGCGGAAGGGCGGGTTTTTGTGTCATCATATTATGGCTCAATATTCAAGAGGATGGGGTGGGTTTCGATTCCGGAGTTTTCTCGGAACAGGAGGTGGTGATTGATTTTAACCCAATTCAGTTGCGGCGGGCTATTAGTGAAATAGTCATTGGCCCATGAAGGGTGAGCCGTCGGACAGATAAATAAGGCTTTGACATTTCTTTCTTTTAAAAGGGGACGAACGGTTTCAAGGTTTTGAGCATCTAAAATAGCGTCTTTGATCCTCATTCCCATACCTTCGCGATGGTAATAACCTGCTATGTAGTGATAGGGAGTAAAAAAAGCAATACCACTATTGCCCAATATATTTGATTCAATTATCAGATGGGTTTCCCCGAGGGCATGAACAAGCCCGCCTGATTGGGTTAATTGAAAACCTTCTATTTGGCATTTATCGATATAAACATAGGGCAGATTTTTTGACGGGGAAAGGGATGCTGATACACCATAGGTCATCACACATAAGGCCATCATGAAGGTATATGGATGCAGTAGTATTTTATAGGAGCGATATTTCAGGGAAAGTGCGCGGGCATAAAGAGGCAAGAGTTTGGCGATGGCAATAATGGATGAAATTTCCAGATAGTAAGACCATCTAGACTGAAAGACCGTCATTACAAATGGCAACAGCAGAAACACAATAATCATCGGGGATTTTTTGATAAAACGAAGCGATAGCAAAAAGGCCGGAATAGTGAGATAGAGCGAGGATAAAATATATTCGCCATCAAGTTTCCAAAGGGGTGTTGCTTCGCTAATCCGAGGCAGGAAATTTGTAAAAATATACGGGTCTACATCAACAAATGGTCCTTTTAAAAGCTTCGGAAAGAGAGTGATGTAGAGGGCAGAAATTATAACAGCGGTTAAGGCTGAAAGAATAAACCGGACTTTAATATGCGGTTGGCGTGCGATCCCATAATGAAGCACCAAAAAACCTGTGGCACAAAAACTAAAGAGGATCACATAAATGATTGAAAGGCTGTCATAGGCGTATGTCGTCAAGATTTGACCCGCAGGATATTCAATAAAAAGAGACAAGAATGTTATGAGGGTTAATGTCAGGCTGGCGAGTGTCGGGTAATAAGTCTCGGTTGGTTTTAAAATAGCTCTGAACCCTAGTATTGCATACGCTGTGCAGATAAAGGGTAGTGCCTCCGGACTGATCCAGAACCAGACTCCCATTGTTAGACCCAGATAGACGGCGGAGGGGACGGATGGTTTGCGGAGCATCAAGTAGATTGAGATACACCAAATTAAGGCTTGAATACTGTGATGATCTACGTTGCCAGGTGCAATGTAATTATGGACATTGAAAATTAGGTCGCTGATGACGCAAAGAAAAACGAGGGGTAGTTTTTGGATGAGTTGAACGCCAGTCTCTGATGCTTTGGCCAGAAAATAGATAATGCCCGTTAATATGAGTAGCGGATACCAGTTGCTGACCAGTAACAAGCTTTTTTCAATTGAAAAATCAGAAGGGGTAAATTGATATAAAAATATCAGAATAAAATCGAGCGGGCGTGTCCATGGTGTTGTCATGCCACCGAAAGGGGCATTGGTTGCAATGACTTCATGATTATAAAGACTGCCCCCCTGTATTAATTCCCGCACCTTCGTTAGGCGAATATAGACATCAGAGTCGACAGTGCGAAGCCACACGTCTTGAGACGGCCAGTCCAGAACGCTATCTTGGCTGACTAATCCGTAAACGAAGATAAAGGTAAGGACTCCAGCCCATATCCAAAACCGTCCCCCTAACGAGATCAGAAAATCATCAAATCTGCCTAAAAATCCCGTCATCAAAAATATCTCTTAAAACTGCGTTTTGGGTATAGAAATCACTATAAAATCTGCGACTCCCATGCCATAGTTACACCATGGAACATTGGACAGATCAAGGTATAATTCTGGCGGCGCGCGGGCATGGGGAAAGCGGCGCGGTGGTGTCTGTGTTGACCCAGAATCATGGGCGGCATAACGGGTATGTTTATGGCGCAAAGTCGTCCAAAATGCGCGGGAATCTGGAACCGGGGACGTGGATCGAGGTTGATTGGCAATCGCGCGTTTCTGACCAGTTGGGAAATTTCAAATTTGAACAGGGGAAAAATTGCGCGGCGCGGGTGATGGATGATCCGTTAAAACTGGCGGCGTTATTATCGGCCTGTGCGCTCTGTGATGCCGCTCTGCCCGAACGTGAGGGGCATGCGGGTTTATATCATGGCATGATGGCGTTGATTGACACACTCCAAACCCCCGTTTGGGCGCAGGCATATATCATGTGGGAACTGGCCTTTCTGAAAGAACTGGGGTTCGGGTTGGATTTAACCCGTTGCGTGGCCAATGGCGACCCGCGCACATTAACCTATGTCAGCCCGAAATCGGGATGCGCCGTATCATTAAAGGAGGGGTATTCGTATAAAGATAAACTCCTTGCGTTACCCGAATTTTTGAAGCCTGAACCGATAGGCGATGGTCAGGACGATATTTCCAAAGGCCTGAAACTTACCGGATATTTCCTGCAAAACTGGGTTTTTGCACATCATTCACATGGAATCCCCGATGCGCGAATGAGATTGCAGTCTGTCGTTACCAAAGAATTGGCAAAAGTCGCTTAGTGGCCTTGAGTGAGTAGAGTACGATCAGAGATTGCTGTATCACGCGATTCCTCGCAATGATGGAGTGGTGAGGATAGAAAATTTCACGATAACTGTTGTATCTTATGATCCATCTGGAGTTGGGGGAGTAAATAATCTTGCTCTTTTCCTTGTAATAACAACAGTAGGGGGAGTGCTGGCTTTCGCAGCCTCTTCCAATGCTGAGCGGGTGGCTTCTAGAATTGTGCTTGCGGCCTCTGCAAGTTTTGTATCTGTTGAGGGGCTATCAACAATCGATTGAGCAATTGTTTGTAATGCGGTTGCTACGGCTTTTTTGGATTCTTTGCATTTCGCATGTTTATCAAGCAGGGATGTGCCTATTTTCAAATCCAGTGCAGGGTTATCTGATAGTTTTATGGATTTTGCAGCTTCTTCAAGATTGTCCGAAATTTCAAGGCGAAGTGATAAATTGGCGTATTCTTCTTTAGAGATAGCATTCGCCATTTGAACATAAACACGCAAAACATCCCATTGATTGGTAGATTGTGCAGATTTTTTTCGAATATCGCTTAATAAATTTGCAGACAGGAAATCATCGCTGAGGGAGTGTAAGTTCTCTCCTACGGCGGATCTGATAAATTCTCTGACCAGACCTTTATTTAACAATCCAGATAGTCCGCCCTTGTTCAATGCAGTGCAAGCGGCATAGGTTGACTGTTCGATTGATTGTATTGGATTATTCATATTACACCTCTGTTTTTTCTTTTAACATAATTAAAAAGAAAGAGTCAATATTATTCTGTGTTTTGGTTTCTCACTCTCATTGCCTTGTGTTAGCGTGTTGCCGCTTGTCGGGATTGAGAAGGTTCATGTCGCAGATCATCAAAAATAGTCTTATTGTCTTATCTGCTTCCGTGTTGTTTGGCATATATCCGCCCGCAGCTCGTGGAGCTTATGCAGATGGCGCAAACGCTATCTTTATTATCCTTCTGACAACATTATTAAGAGCTGCGTCAATGACTGCCTTTTGTATTGTGAAGGGGCATGGGTTGTTTGTTGACCGAGAGGAAACAAAAATCGCCATTAGAAGCGGCTTTATTCAGGCATGTTCGATTATCGGTATTTTAGGGTCTTTGGTTTATTTGCCTGGGCCTGTGGCGATTGTGTTGCTTTTTACAAATACATTAATGCTTCTTTTCTTTTTGTGGTTGAAGAAAGAGTTGGAAGTGAATCAATGGTTGTTGATTGCCACTGTTGCTTGCCTCATTGGAATTTCTTTCGTTGTGGATGTCTGGAATATTCATTCGTTGGGTGATTGGAGAGGATATGTCTTGATTATGATAGGGGCGGCGGCAACCGCATCCAGATTGTATATTTTTGGCAAATTGACACAAAGAAAAGAACCTATCGTCGTCGGAGCGGAAACATTTCTATGGGCATTTTGTTTCTTATGTTTGTTGCCATTCCATCAAATGCCGATTTTACCGCAGTCCATCTTGGGCTTTGGGTGGGCGTTCTTAAGCGCTGTATCTTTGTCATTGGGCAGTTTTGCAATGTTTTATGGGATCGCGAAGATCGGGGCGTTTCACTTTAGCCTCTATAATAAACTCGAACCCGTATTCGGGGCTATTTTCTCGGCTATTCTGATCGGCGAAATTCTAAATGTAACGCAATATATAGGGATGGTGATCGTGATAGGAAGTCTGGTTGGATACCAGCTTTGGGATTATCGGCAAAGAAAGAACAAATCGTAACTCATAATTGCCCAAAGTCTCAAGGACGGGGCGTTTTGCAATGGATTTTTGTTCAAAAATACAGCTAAACCGCCTTTAAAATGGTGAATATGCTCCTTTTTAAGGGTTGCCATCTCCTATCTCCATGCTAATCTGCCATCCTATTTCATTTTAGGATTCCAATATGGCTCGTAAGACACCTCCCGCGACTGCGCAACATGATAATATTATTGAAGCTCCGATGGCGGGGTTGCTCTCTGGGCGGTATTTGTCTTATGCGTTGTCGACCATTATGTCGCGCTCGCTCCCTGACGTACGCGATGGGTTAAAGCCTGTTCATCGTCGGGTGTTGTTTGCGATGTATCAGTTAAAGCTTGCTCCCAACTTACCGCCGAAAAAATCGGCGCGTGTGGTGGGTGACGTGATCGGTAAATTCCACCCGCATGGTGATCAATCGGTTTATGATGCGTTGGTGCGGTTGGCGCAGGATTTCGCGGTGCGTTATCCGCTCGTCGACGGGCAGGGGAACTTTGGTAACATTGACGGCGATAATGCGGCGGCGATGCGTTATACCGAATCTCGTTTGACCGAGGTTGCGATTGCCCTGTTGGAAGGGATTGATGATGACGCGGTTGATTTTCGCGCGACCTATGACGGCGATACGTTAGAACCGATTGTCCTTCCGTCCAACTTCCCGAATTTATTGGCGAATGGCTCATCGGGGATTGCGGTTGGGATGGCCACCAATATTCCGCCGCATAACGTCGCGGAACTCTGCGAAGCCATGGAATTGATGCTGGATAAAAAAAGCACAACCATTGACGATATTTGCAAAATCGTTCGCGGCCCTGATTTCCCGACTGGTGGGATTCTGGTTGAAAGTGCCGAATCA
>Ga0155195_119_pt1 | contig 14803 bp, 11 predicted proteins | sample RifCSPhighO2_02_FD_106163 | JGI IMG/M metagenome (GOLD analysis project Ga0155195, IMG submission 106163) | Alphaproteobacteria bacterium RIFCSPHIGHO2_02_FULL_46_13
ATCTGCTTTATCACAAAAGCAAAGGCCTAGAAAGCATCATCGCTGTTTTCAAAAACTTTAGCAAAAAACATTTAATGAGTTTTGAGGAGATCAATTATGACCACATACAATATTGTTGCAGGAAAAGGCACGACCGTTATTCAGAATTTTAAAGGTGCAGCGAATGTCGATTCTCTTGCTGCCGCAAGTCTGATTGATACTCTTAAATTTACAGGCGCAGGATTAACCGCTGAAAATCTTCAGATCACAATGGATGGCAATGATACGATCATCACCTTTGCGGGGGTTGCCAACACCACTATACGCCTCACCAATTTTGATTATTCTCTTTTGGCAAATGATCTTGATAATCCACAAGTAGGATCAATATACGGAAATTTCATTTTCAACGGGCAGGCCAGTGTTCAAACTGAGGTCGATGTTTTCCCAACTAGTCTTGTAAATGACGATATTCTTCTACACGCGAATGCCGTGACATTTTTAGGAAGCACTGCAAGTAATTTTGTTTTTGGAACAGACAGTAACGACATCATCAATGGCGGATCATTGAATGATACTATTCGTGGCGGACAAGGGGATGATGTTATTCGCGGCGGTGATGGTGACGATTATCTTGATGGTGGCAATGCCCAAAATTTCATGAATGATGGAAATGATAAAATATACGGTGGTAACGGGAATGACCTTATAATGGGTCGTGACGGAAATGATATGCTGTACGGTGATGCCGGAAATGACAGCATCTGGGGTGGTTTAGGTACAGATACTATTTATGGCGGCACTGGGGATGATGTTATTCAAGGCGGAGAAAATGATCTTCTCGCGGCTGATGGCAATGACACAATTTTCGGACAAGACGGGAATGATACCATTTGGGGACAAAATGGGGATGATAGTATTGATGGCGGCACAGGGAACGATTACCTGGATGGTGGCAATAGTGTAAATTTCCAAAACGACGGAAATGATAATATTTTCGGCGGTCTTGGTGAAGATCAAATTTTGGGACGCGATGGAAATGATAAACTTTATGGTGGCGCGGATAATGATAAAATCTGGGGCGGTCTTGGTGCAGACATCATAAATGGTGGTGACGGGAATGACATGCTTGATGGGGGAGAAGTCCTTAACCTAACGGCCGATGCTGGTGATACCATTCATGGCGATGCTGGCGATGATATAATTGCTGGCGGATATGGCAATGATACTCTCTATGGAGATTCTGGTAACGATGTAATTGATGGTGGCAACGGAGCCAACTTCCAAAATGATGGCGATGATAAACTCTTCGGTGGGCTTGGTGATGATATAGTCATGGGCCGCGATGGGAATGACTATATCGATGGTGGCGCTGGTATTGACCGCATTTGGGGAGGGCTTGGCATAGATAAAATCTATGCTGGTGCGGATGACGATATTATTCAGGGTGGGGATGGTAATCTCCTGACTGCCGACAACGGAGACTACATTTTTGCTCAAGATGGAAACGACACCGTCTGGGGACAAAATGGGAATGATTATATTGATGGTGGTGCCGGAAACGACGTACTGGATGGAGGAAACGGGTCTAATTTTGGAAACGATGGCGACGACACTATCTTCGGCGGCCTTGGTGATGACAAAGTTATGGGACGTGATGGAAATGACAAGCTATATGGCGCAGATGGGACCGATACTGTCTGGGGCGGTCTTGGTGTAGACATCATCAGCGGTGGCGCTGGAAATGATACACTTGATGGTGGTGATTCCTTGAGTTTAACAGCAGATGCTGGTGATACCATTCATGGTGATGATGGCGATGACTGGGTCGTCGGCGGATATGGCAATGATATTCTGTACGGAGATGCAGGGAACGACCGAATTGATGGGGGTAATGGCAAAAACTTCTTAAACGATGGTGATGATAAGCTTTTCGGCGGTCTTGGTGATGATCGGATGATGGGTCGTGACGGGAATGACTATATCGATGGTGGTGATGGCATTGATAATGTTTGGGGCGGCCTAGGGGCAGACAAAATCTATGGCGGGGCTGGCAACGATTTTCTTGATGGTGGAGACGCCCAAGATCTCCTTGCAGACGGAAATGATTACATTTTCGGCCAAGAAGGTAATGATCGCATCTGGGGTAGCTTCGGGGATGACTATATCGATGGTGGTATAGGTAACGACACCATCAGCGGTGATTCTGGCATTGATAATGTTGTTGCCGGTAATGACAAAATATACGGGGGCGATGGAAATGATTTTGTCTATGCCCAAGGTGGTAATGATATTGTCTATGGTGATGCTGGCGATGACATTCTGTTAGGCGGTGACGACAATGACAAGCTCTATGGCGGAACCGGAAACGACAAAATATTTGGCGGTAATGGTGACGATATTCTTGATGGCGGCGCTGGCTTTGATTATTTGATGTTTGGTGCAGGCCTAGATAAGGCTACTGGGGGAACAGACACAGATATATTTGTTGGCTCTGAGGAGTGGAGAGCGAGTGAATCACAAGGCTTTGTGCTTGATTTCCAAACCGACCTTGATCAGATTATTTTCTATTTTGTTGGTGGACAAGATCCGGAAGCATCTGGGAATTTTGGTACATGGTTCAACGAACATGTGTCACAATCTGGAGCAAATACCGTTATTACAGATACAGACAGCGGAGCGTCTATTGTGTTACAGAATGTAAATGCAGACAGCCTCACCGAAAATAATTTCGCATGGCAGACCACAGAAGTTAATATCATTTAGAAAATTAATCATAAAAACCCCCGTCTCGGATGAGGCGGGGGTTTTTAATATCTAAAATTTAAAACTATTGTTTCGGAAGGATATTGGCTTCGCTTTCAATGTCGATTTTTACATCGTCCCCTAAATTCGGAACGTAAGTTGTCATCCCGAATCTGGGGTTTTTAATCGTAGTGGAGATCGTTCAAAAAATAGAGGCTAAAATTCACGGATGAGTATTTGTTGCGGATAGTGGCTGAGTAATTTGTACTGAATACAGAAATTGGAAGACTTTACTCACTCTGGAGTGAATTTGGGTGATTGGTCAGTGTTGCAAATAATGGATCAATATTCATCCCTCTTTGCAGGGCAATTTGATTAGCAAGCGTTGCAAACAGAAGTGCCGATTTATGTTCTAGATCGGTCATAATCGGATAGGTCGTACGCGGGGCTGGGTTGCCATCCTCATCTCGCGTTGCATCTAATAAACGGACGTTATCTTCTTCACGGCAAATACCTAATTGTAGTTCCTCCACAAAAACAGGCTCGTTGGTACAGTTGTTAATACAGTGTATTGAGCCTTTCGGAATAAAGATTGCTTGGCCTTCTCTAATATCAAAGCGTAGACCATCAACAATAGCAGTCAATAATCCTCCTTTCACAATCCAGAATTCTTCACGACCTTGATGTTTTTGGAGGGAGAGTTGATTTCCTGGTTTTACAACTAGGTCTTTCACACAAAATTCAACTGGTACTGCGCGAGTATGATGTGAGGAATTAGCATTTAACAATTGGTTGAAAGTTAAACCAAATTGGGCAAGGTAATTTGGAAGCGTGTTCGTATCCGCATCGTTGCAGTCTTTTGATTGGTTGGAGCCCCATGGTGAGTCAATTACACTTCCACCCCCACGCTTGTAAGGGGTCATCTTCAACAATGCCCCTTCTTTGTGGAAAGAATCCTGCCTTTTAATTTCTGCTATATTAGCTATATTTTCAAAATTATAATGGGTATTGTAGTAGATAGGAAACCGGTTAATCACTATAAAGTCCTTAATTAATGTTGTTGCATAAGTAATGACTTCTTCTCTAAATTTACTCTGAGGGCAATTAGAGTATTTTATCATTTGCAGGATCAATTAGCTATTAAGCAGTAATCATTTACTAGTCAACTATCAACTTTTGCAATATCACGTTTACTGATAGCTTTATCCTCTCTCCGCTTCCCTATAAAGATATAAAAACACTAGAATTCAATTCGCTGCTGTTATTGTTGGCCGATAATTAATATAAGCTCATAGAGTTATATTAAAAAATTAATCAGATTTAACTAAGTGAGATAGGAATGAAGTTATTTAGGCTAAGAAAAAAAATTAAAATAAATTTAATAGCTGTTGATGTTTTTCTTCCAGTGGTGGAATTTCTTGAGGCTATTGAATCTTATTTCAACAGATTGAACCCTTATTTATTTTCTGTTCGCAAGTGCAATGGATTAAATGAATTTACTGAGCGTAGAGCTGACATTGATTTCTTTATACATTATATCAAAGATAAAAAACATTCATATAGAATCTATATTACCTCATTCAATAAAAAAATTATGTTGCCATTGCCGATTACCACAAGAGCTTCTTTGGATTCCTCACACCAAAATAATATTTTTAATGTTCAAATCTATGCTGTCTACATTCTGTCTCTTCTTGTTAATAGACCAAATCATCCGGAAGTAGAATTGTTAAAGAAATTATTTATAAATGAATTAAGTAATGATGTATTTAATCAGCCAGCATCATTTTTTAATTCCTTAGGCTTTGAGAGTATTCTTATATTAGTTGAAATATATCGGAATGCTGGGTTGGCCTTTTTAGATCAAAATCTTTTTATGAAATCTAGGCAGCTAGAGGATTTAAAAATATATTTTGAGGTTATTAATGAGAGCTTAGCATGGCAGGATATAGAAATTAATAAAGCAAGAGCTTTGGCTTTTGAAGGAGTGATTTGCTCTCATACAGAGCTGATTGGACAAAGTTTAACTATTTGTAGGTCTCTTTTGTTAAAAGGAAAATTATCTACGTCAAAAATAGAGGCAATTAATACTTTAATGTCCTCATCTTTTGAGGTGTTGCGTAAATATGAGAAAAACTAGACTTCCATACATAGGCTCTGTTGATATTCAGAATTCATTGATCAAGGATTTATTGTTTGGAGAGATAAGTAAAAGATAGGTAATTGTGGGAGAGTAGCAAACGACAATCTGTTTTTATGGGGGGCACTTGTGGATTACAAAAGACCAGGGTTCATCGGAGATAACTTAAACTAACATTCTGCTTCCGATACCTATTAATTTAGGGGGTATCGGCATAATAATTTCTATTTTTTATAATATGATTTGTACCACTCTAGAAAATTTGTAAGGCCATCCTCTAGAGAGGTTGAAGGCGTGAACCCTGTAAGCTGAGATAATGGGGACACATCGGCAAAAGTAGAGTAAACATCTCCAGGCTGCATTGGTAAGAGATTCTTTTGCGCCTGCCGACCAGTTTTTTTCTCAATCAATGATATCATGTCCATTAAATTCTCAGGATTATTGTTTCCTATATTATAAACCACATGTGGAGCTCCTGTCGCAGGAGCCGGGGGTTTAGGTATCAGACGAAGAATACCTTCGACTATGTCATCAATATAGGTGAAATCCCGCTTCATATCGCCAAAGTTATAAATATCAATGGCTTTGCCCTCATAAATTGATTGAGTGAATTTAAAATAAGCCATATCAGGACGCCCCCACGGGCCGTACACTGTAAAAAACCTTAAGCCAGTCGAACGAATACCATATAAATGTGCGTAGGTATAGGCCATTAGTTCATTTGTTTTTTTTGTTGCAGCATATAGGGATACAGGATTGTCTACTTTGTCATCTGTTGAAAATGGAACTTTTGTGTTTGCCCCATACACCGAGCTGGAAGATGCATATAAGAGATGTGAAGTTGGGTTGTAACGGCACCCTTCTAAGATATTTAAAAACCCTACAATATTACTATCGATATAGGCATGAGGGTTCTCAATAGAATAGCGAACACCAGCCTGTGCTGCCAAATGGACAACACTATTAGGGTTTTCTGTCTTGAAAAGGTTTGCCATTCCGTCGCGATCAGCAAGATCAAGATGGTAAAATTTGAAATTTGAGAAAGCATGTAGATGATTGAGGCGCGCTTCTTTTAATTTAGGATCATAGTATGGGTTCATATTATCCAGCCCAACAATCTTAGTCTCAGGCATCAGTTCGCAAAGACGCTTTGCAAGATGAAATCCGACAAAGCCAGCCGCGCCAGTAATAAGGATAGTATCAAGTTGTTGCATTCGTATTGCTTTCTGTACGTTCGCCACACATGGCCTTAGCATATCTCTATAACAGAATTAACATATGAAGATCAATGCTTGTCCAGACGCATCATTTATCATAATTATGTAAGGTTGAAGGATCAATGAAGCTGCCCACGTCATATGCCTTCCCTTCTGCTCTTTAATAACGAGACTTCCTATAGCATTTCATTTCTAACTATATGAGGAGGCATATCTGCCTTGATATACTGCCACATAACTATAATCTGCTGTGCATCTAAAATTAAGAGTATGAGCTCTTCGAGCTAGCATGTTTTAACTATACAAACCCCGCTTATCCCTATAAATATCCTATATCCCCATATTTTTAATTTTTTTAAAGCATTGATTGAGGCCTTATATGAAAGTTGCAATTGTCCATGATTGGATTCCTTTATTGGCCGGTGCAGAAAAAGTCCTGAAAGAATTGGCTGATATATATCCGAACGCCGATATTTTTACCTTGTTTGACTTTCTATCCGAAGAAGAGCGCAAGACATTTGGTAGGCATAGAATCACAACCAGCTATTTGAACCGTCTTCCGAAGGTTAAAAGATATTATCGCAATTTGCTGCCGCTTTGTACACAGGCCATCGAGGATTTTGATTTATCGGAATATGATTTGATTATTTCGTCATCTCATACTGTGGCCAAAGGCGTGATTACATCCCCGAGACAGCTTCACGTGTCCTATGTCCATTCCCCTGCCCGTTACGCATGGGACATGATGCATCATTATTTGAAAGAGGCCAATCTGCAGCACGGGATTAAAGGATATTTAGCCAAATACCTGCTCCATAAATTCCGCATCTGGGACACACGCACTGCCAACGGTGTTGATTATTATCTGGCCAATTCGGAATATATTCGCCGCCGCATTTGGAAAGTTTACCGGCGCGAAGCTGAGGTTGTTTATCCTCCTGTTGATACCTCCCAATTTGAATTGGCAACACAGAAGGAAGATTTCTACCTTGCGGCATCGCGCATGGTTCCTTATAAGCGCATTCCTTTGATTGCCGAGGCTTTTGCAAAAATGCCCGATAAGAAATTAGTGATTATCGGTGATGGCCCTGAATTTGAAAAAGTCAAAGAGGCCGCAAAAGATTCACCGAATATTACGCTTCTTGGGTATCAGGGGAATGCCGTTCTGAAAGACCATATGCAACGTGCGCGCGGATTTGTATTTGCTGCAGAAGAAGATTTCGGCATTATGCCTGTCGAGGCTCAAGCCTGTGGAACACCCGTGATTGCTTTTGGTGCAGGGGGTGCGTTAGAAACCGTCATAGATATTCGCAAAGATGCCGCAAATGGCACAGGCCTTTTCTTTGAAAGCCAAACACCTGACGCTATTATTCAGGTGGTGAATGATTTCGTAGCCTTGAAAGAGAGCATCACGCCGGAAAAATGTCGCGCCAATGCTGAAAAATTTTCGATTGCAACATTCCACAAAAATATTCTGGCTGCCGTTGAACGCGCAAAACAAGAAAACCAGAAGATTTAAGGGGCCGCATTTTGAAAAAATTTCTGATTATTTGCGCTTGCATTATTCTTTATCTGGTCTCGGCCGTTCCTGTTGGCTTGTTCCTGTATTCATTTAAAATGGATTTGGGTATTGATGTATTCTCGAAAACTGGATTCCATGGTTTTATGTATTGCCTGCAAACAGAGGGTAAGAAAGCAATAGAAGATGAGCCGGATGCACAATAGTCAAAAACCCAACATTCTGTTTCTAACCCATGTCGGGCAACCAGGTGGGGCTGAGTTTGTGATGTTGCGCTTGTGTAACGCTGTGCGTGACCAATGTTCCGTCCTTCATTTTATGCATGGGCCGTTAGAGGGTATTTTAAAGACGCATCAGATTTCATCTTCTGTCCTCTCGATGCCCGATAACCTTTCTGGCCTTCGTCGCAGTGGTGGATGGCGTACCCTCGTCAAACTTATTCCCGCTGTTATGTCGATGGCTGGTGACTTGGCCAAAAAGCAGAAATCTGCAGACATTATCGTCTGCATGTCACAGAAATCATTTATTCTGGGGGCTCTTGCCAATCTTATTTCACGCAAGCAGCTTATCTGGTTTATGAATGATTTGGTATCACCTGAGCATTTCAGCAAAGCATTGATTTTTGTGATGACAAAGGTCTTCGCCCGTTTTGCGGATAAGATTGTCGTAAATTCCAAGGCATCTTATGACGCATGGATTTTGAATGGCGGGGACGCGGATAAAACCGTTATTGTCTATCCTGGGTCAGATGTAGCAGATATTGAGCAGCAAATTAATAACACGTCACGCGTTGCTGCTTATCGCCAGCAATTTGGCGGTGATAACGCTCCTGTGATTGGCATGTTCGGACGCATCAGCCATTGGAAGGGTCAAGACGTTTTTATCAAGGCGCTCTCACGTCTTCAAAACGTTCGCGGTGTGATTGTCGGCGAGGCTTATTTTGATGAAGATAAATATTTCCAGGAACTGAAAGACCTGATGGCCCAGAATAATCTGAATGATAAAATTACATTTACTGGACATCTTCATGACGTGCCGACCGCCATGGCAGCGTGCGATGTTGTTGTTCATGCCTCCACCCATGCCGAACCGTTCGGACTTGTGATTGTTGAAGCAATCCTGAGCAATAAGCCTGTGATTGCGAGTAATGCTGGTGGTGCGCAGGAAATCATTATCAATGAAGAAACGGGTTTCCTCACCCCTATTGGGGATGACGCAGCACTTGCTAAGGCCATTCAAACTTATCTGGATGACCCTGAACATGCAAAAATCATGGCAGAAAAATCAAAAACCCGCGCGTTAGAAAAATTTTCAAACGACACGATGGTTACAGATTTTAAATCATTACTGAAAAATATTGTTTAGGTCTTTTCGATAGCGTGTTGTTTGTCTGAACGCCCCAGAATATTATTCCTGATGAACGGAAGATGCTGAAGAACAAGTTTTTCAGCAAGAATAGACCCTATGATTGCCCCTGCAATTAAGATCGGCATAAAATACCAGAAATGCCACCCGTTCCAGTCAGTGAATTTAAACAAGACGCCTTTAATGACTCCGATGGTAATTACATTAAATAAATAAATGACGTAACTATAGACGCCGATGGTCATAAAAAATTGTGCCAGTGGGTTAATTTCTGTGCTTACGTTCCTACCCATGGACATGATCCTGCGGGCAAGGCCGTGCAGGATCGGAATGCTCATCAGCCCCACAATCAACATGCCAAGAGGGCTATGAAGATAGGGTTTAAACGGCACAAGAATAAGAATTGCAAAAAACACAGGAATTAAAGTCCACAGCAGATATTTACGGTCAATCACATTCAAATATTTGGCCTCATTCTGGCGAATGGCGCCCCCTATCACAAAGAAAATAAAATATTGAGCAATCCTGTCCATATACAGATAATGCACGTATGGGAGGAAATAAATGATAAGCCCCAATGCAATCCAGTACCCAAATTTATCTTTAAAATACGGATAAATTAAGGGGGACAATACGGTATAGAAAAACAGAACATAGATATACCAGATGAACATGGCAGGGCTGCGGTCTGTTTCCCAAAAGAGTTTCACGAGGCCTGACGAAAAACTTTCCGGAACATTATCAACGTGAACAATATTCTGCATGGCAAATTTGCCGACGAGGACAACAATCCCCAAAAAGAAAAAAGGCAGAAGGAGACGAACAGCTTGTTTCCCTGCGTGATCCCAATATTTTGCTCTGATCGATTCAACGCGCCCTGGGCGGAAATATAAAAATCCGCTCAAAAACATAAAGAATGGCATATGGAATAAGTACAAACGAACGACCGTATCGGAAAACCATTCGTTTCCGATTGATACACCTCCGGCCAATGTATGTCCTGTTACAACCAGCAACATACATAGCCCTTTGGCTAAGGTAATGTCATTCTTATCTTGCATCATTTTCCTAATATGGAATTGAGGAAAGATATTAATGATTGTTACAAATTTCGTCAATCATGATATCAGATTCCTGATAATAAACTTTTATTCTGGCCATTTTGCTTTATATAGTTGTGGAAGCACATCATTAGGAAAACAAAAAATATGACAGAACAAGCCGCTGTTGAAATATATGCACACCAAAAACAACCTATTGTAGCGGCGTTGCCAAAACATATTTTTAGCCTCACCTCTACGCGGTTCATAGCTGCCTTCTCTATTGTCCTTTATCACTTTAAAGATCATATGGGGTTTGTTGATATTAACAATTATACTTATATTCTAAAAAACTCTTATGTCGGGGTTGATTTCTTCTTTATCTTGAGTGGATTTATCATGGCGCACTCTTACGCCTCGCAAATCAGAGATGGAAAATTTGTTTTCTTTGATTTCATCAAACGCCGCTTTGCCCGTGTTTATCCTGTGCATTTTGTAACCCTATTGGCTTTCTGCGGCCTTGGGTTTGTTTTCTTTATGTTGGATATAAAACCCAATATCCCTGAAAAATACGCAATTGAAGCCGTACCGATCAACCTTTTCCTTCTACAAGCATGGGGACTGACACAAGAGGGGACGTTTAACACACCATCATGGTCAATCAGTGCGGAATGGCTTGCCTATTTATTGTTCTTCCCGTTCAGCCTGCTCCTGTTCCGACTTAATGCGTTTGCAGCCTTAGCCTTAGCAGTTTTGTTATTATGCGGGTTTTATTTTGGAACGCCCTTGCTCACGGGTGACCCTATGACGGGTCTTGCGCATCGTTTCGGGATATTGCGGATTATTCCAGAATTTTTCTATGGGATAGCTGTTTATTTATTCCTGTGTCGTGCGATCCCCTCACAAAGAGTAAGCCATTTTCTATGGTTTGGGGGCGCCCTGGCTCTTATTGGCTGCTTGCATTTCAGCGCTCCTGATCTAATCACTATTTTCTTATTCGGCCTGTTGATTTACGCACTGGGTGCAAGGTCTTGTTATGGACAAAATAACTTGCTGGATAAACGGATCATGGTGTACGGCGGAGAGATCTCTTATTCCATGTATATGGTTCACGCCCTGATTTACACAGTAACCTTTAACGGGGCAGATATTGTTTTCAAAAACCAGACCCCGAATATTGAAGCCGGAATGTGGTTATTTGCAGTTCTTGCGGTCTTCCCTGCGGCTATGCTGTGCTTTCACTTCATTGAAGAGCCAGGGCGGAAATTTATCAATTCCCGCTTTAATAGGCCTTAATCCACATATCCCACAGCGCGATGGAAATAGAGAGATTCTGGATTCAGGTTTTTAATATGAGCCGCCGGAACGCCGGAATAAAGCGCATACGGAGTATCAAAGCCACCGCGCCATGTGGAACCAGCCGCCAGCACAGAATAATCAGGCATTTGAGAGTTTTTGAGAATGCAACACATGGCACCGACCATGCAGTAATCACCGATGCGAATAGGCGCACTCTCTTGTCTATTCTGTCCAATATTAATGCCATGGGTAAAGAAAGCAGTCCCTAAACCCGCTATGGTTGTATGGTGTCCAATAACGATTGTGTTGTTACAGTCCAGAAAATGTTTGCTGACAATCGCACTATGCGCACCTAAAATCAGTGCAGGGAACCTGTCATGCTCAGCAGCGAATTGAACAGTGTCCCCAAGTGCCAGCGCTGTGATAGAGTTTTGTTTAAGGATAATTGAATTTTCGCCCATATCCAGAAGCTCAAGCCCGCGAATGATGTTTAGATGTCCGATAGAAGCATTAGCCCCCATTTTGATTTTCTTTGCATCTATCAAAGAAAAACCGATTTTCGCAGACGGATGAATATCACCGCCCATAAATTGGTTATAAAAGATAATTTTTAAACGGCTAGGCAACGCCGCAACCATCAGAAGCATGGCCAGTTTACAATATTTTTTCATGTTCAATTTCCATTACGTTTTTGAGAGAGGATTGAAGATATTAATTCATAAAGAAATGCTGCGCCGGCCATGATTAATAATTTGAAGCCGAAAATCATAAAAAGATAACCCTGTGCCAGCCCAACAACCATCCAGATCAGTAATTTACCCGCAATGAAGATAGATATAGGACGTGCTTTTTGAATGCCCCATGCCAGATAAAGAAGACCCGCAGCATATACACCTGCATAAAAACAGAGCGGTAATATCATTCCTATCCAGCCGAACACCACCAACAGATATGGCTCAAACCCGAAGGTCAGTGTTAACGCAGGTCGCTCTAAAAAGAGTGAGAGCATTCCAGGAGTCATATAATTATTCATAAAATACATCACGCCCATGAACGGCGGCTCTAACGCCATTTCATCTGCTTTCGGTGATATTGTGCTGACAAGAATATGATTGATACTTTTCCCTTCGAATATAAATGCATCATCCGTATCACGATCTGCTATAAACCAAACCTCGCCTTGACCAACCATTCGGGTGGATAATTTTTCCAAAGCATCTTGGGGACGATCAGACCACCCATAAACCATTAGAATTACAGGAAGTGTCAGAACAGCGACAGCCCCAATAGCAGGTATTAAATGGTGAAGGATACTTCCCTGTAAGGACTTATTCATGAGATATGCAGGCGTCACGACATACATCGCTATCAAAATCAATGATGTGAATTTTTCACCAAACAGAATAGAAATAATAATCATGCTGATAAGCAACATGATGGCCATAAATCGTCTCGTTCCACTGCAAAGAAAAATAATTATACCAAATAAATAAGCTGCCAGCATACGGTTAGTCATATAGAAAATATAGCCACGCCCACCTACATCCCTAAATCCTAGACGGTCAGCACTTGTTAAAAAAGGGAAGCCTTCGGTAAGCCCAATCATAATTACATACAGTGAAAATATGATAAAAATAGCATAAAAACCCCAGACCCAGGGATGACGTTGCGTCCGTTCTCGGATGAGCAATAAGTCTTCACTCTTAGAACGGAGATAGTTGAAGCCCCATTCAATGATAGTGGCCCCAAAAGAAATAAAGATGAGATAGACTGCTGTTAAACGAATATAGGCGCCTGTTGCTTTGCCCTGCGTTTCAAAATCTTCCATATAGCCGCCAGATTCAATGGCAACACCCGACAGTAACGTTGTCGCGCGGAAGAAAATGTAAGGCAGCAATAAGAGAAATGACACCGGCGTAAATTTAGCCAATGTGCAGACATATACCCCGAAGATGGCGAGAGCAAAAACACTCCATATGGCAGACGGAAAAGCCATAAAGAGAACCTGAATCACGCCCAGCAAACATAGAAAGAATGCCAAAGGAATAAGGGTTTTTCCTAAACCTGCCGAGAGATTTAGCATCAATATTGCTCCTTATAAGCGAGGCAGTAAGAAATCCGCTTCCGGATTCAGGCGTTTATAATCGTCCAGGTCAACCTTACTTAAGACAATACCCAAGATATTAGTTGGAGATGATTGCAAAATATCAATCGTGTGTTTCAATGTTTGCGGTCTGGATTTCAACCATTCGGCAACGATAATCACACCGCTTGCAGTCGCGGCCAGTTTTTCGATTTCGCCGTGCGCCAAAACTGGGGCAGCGTCAATCAAAACATAGTCAAATTGTGATTCCAATGATTTCAATAGGGTTAAAAACTGACCTGAGATCATCGCTTGTGACGAAATAAAGTCCGCTTTCCCTGCTGGTAGATAAGTGAGGTTACTTTCAATGGAACGTGCATAGTCCTGTAATGTTCCCTCGCCGCGCAACAATTCATGAACACCGCCACGTCCAATTGAATGAGAGACAAAAGGACTGGCTGAGCCAAGCGCATCTGTAGCCATTACAAGAACACGATTTTCAGACATCGCCAGATAGTAAGCAAGTGCGGCAACCAATGTAGAACGCCCCTCTTGTTGTCTAGATGAGGTAACAAACAATGAACCGCCTTTATACGGAACAACAGCCTTTAAAACAATTCTGCGGATGGCTTCACGGTTGCTTGGGATACTTAATGCAGTGCGAATATCCATACCTTTTTGCAAAATAGGCATGACACCCAATGGCTCGCTGTCAAACAAGGCACGGACATCCGCAAAGTTGCGAATACCGGATCTTTTCAATTCCATGAACAAGACTGCCAAGACACTGATAGCAGATGCGAAGATAAGCGATACGATAACAATCAATAAGCGGTTCGGGCCGGACGGACGGTCAGGTACAGTTGCGCGGGTCACTATACGTGCTTTTGGCTGGAGGAAGCTGGCTTGTGATTGAACCTGTTCATATCTCTCCAACAATCCATCCAATAATTTTTGGCTGGCGGCTTCTTCGAGTTCTAGTTCTTTTAATTTAATCATTTTGCCTTGTTGGAAATTGGCTTTTTCGCCGAGTTCTTTTAGACGGGCCCTGAGCTCTGTTTCCTGATTCTGCAGTTCAATCAGTTCGTTTTCCAGAGATGTCTGGATATTGGTTGTTTCTGCCTTTACAGCAGAACTTGCCGCATTCATTGCCTTTCTGGCGGCAATCAGATCAGGATTCCCTGAACCTAGATCAGAGCGCATCAATTGATATTCCTGAGCACGTTTATTCTCTTCAACTTTTAATTGTTGAATGAGATAAGAATTGACGACATCACTGACGGTTGAATTGCTGCCTGCAACTTTGAGGGCATCAAGGCGTGACTGGATCGCATATTTCTTAGATTCAATCGGGGGAATCTGATTGGAAATATCGCTGATCTGTTGGTAGATCAATTCTTCTGAACGGCTACCTTT
>Ga0155195_122_pt1 | contig 14731 bp, 15 predicted proteins | sample RifCSPhighO2_02_FD_106163 | JGI IMG/M metagenome (GOLD analysis project Ga0155195, IMG submission 106163) | Alphaproteobacteria bacterium RIFCSPHIGHO2_02_FULL_46_13
GGCATTTAATCCGACAACATAAAGTGGTTCGTTATTCTCGGTAAAGCCGCCACCGACACCGATGCCGCGACGTTGTCCGACGGTATAATGGACGATGCCTTCGTGTGTGCCTAAAACACGACCGTCGAGATGGACGATTTGTCCTTGGCGTTTGGCCTCTGGCGCAATTTTGGTCACAACGGATGCATAATCACCGTTCGGGACAAAACAAATATCTTGGGAGTCGGGCTTTGCGGCATTCAGCAACCCTAAGCGTTCCGCGTGCTCACGGGTGATGTCTTTTGACCAGCCGCCGAGCGGGAAGCGCAAGAAATCCAATTGGTCTTGGGTGGTTGCGAACAGGAAATAGCTTTGGTCTTTGCTGGCGTCCACTGCGCGGTGCAACTCCGCCACGCCTTGCTCATTCATGATGCGTTGGACGTAGTGACCTGTCACCATGCAATCTGCATTCAGGTCACGCGCAACTTTTAACAGGTCTTTGAATTTGACTGTTTGGTTACATTTCACACAGGGGATCGGAGTCTCGCCTTTTAAATAGGAGGAGACGAAATCTTCGATCACGGATTCTTTGAAATTATTTTCGTAGTTTAAAACATAGTGCGGGAAGCCGCGTTCTTCGGCCACGCGTTTCGCGTCATAAATATCTTTGCCCGCACAGCATGCGCCTTTTTTGGCGAGAGCTTCGCCATAGTCGTAGAGCTGGAGCGTGATGCCGATGACATCATAACCTTGTTCGTGGAGCAGGGCAGCCGCCACGGACGAGTCAACGCCGCCCGACATGGCAACGACCACGCGGGTATCTTGGGGGGATTTTGCAAATCCTAAACTGTTCAGGCCTGAATTCATGGGGGCAATATAGGCATAAGTTGATGAAAAAGCAAACTTTTTACATAAGTTATAGGTGCGGTTTGTTGGGAGGGAAAGTGAGGCATTCCATTTCCCTCACCCAGCTCCGGCTAAGGGCTTTTGCCCTAAGCCTTCGCAACCCTCTCCCGCGGGGAGAGGGGAAGAAGAGGATTTTAGGGGGGAATAATTCTTCATATTCAATAGTTCGTTTTGCTGGTTTACCAATTTTTCCGCGAGGGCGGCGCGGTGTTGCCAGCAGGTGCGCAGGAATTGGCGATAGGCCTGAAAATGGCGCATGAAATCTTTTGCGGGGCGGGATGTCGCGCCGTGTTTTAAGGCGTTGCAGCGTGAGATGGATTTACCCTCTGCCGTGCGCGGGCCGGTTGAGTTTTGCCATGGTGACCATGCACGGATCGCCGCGCTGTGTCTCGCGCGGCGTTCGTCTGTCCATCCGCTGGACGTGCGGTGATAGGGCTTATTACTCATGCTATAACGGCCTAGTACTGGCGAGATAGCGTTGGGTCATGGCGAGGTTTCCTGCCCTGTAATTTTCGCGGAAGGCTTGCTGGACTTTTAAGGCGATGAGCAAACGCTCTACACGAATGCCCCCGTCATTGTAAGTCACCTGATCATGTTCGAGCATTTTATGGGTCAGTTCATTGAGGCGTAAAGATTGTTTGAGCAGACAGGAATCCAAAGAGCGTATGTCACCATATTCGCAATCAATCGCCGCAGGGTTGATAATATCCGTCATCGCGGAATAGCTCATCACCAGATCGGCGTAATAATCATGTTTCGGGGTGTATTTTTCGGGTGGCTTCCATGAAAAAGTTGGTTTGGTTGGTTCGGTTTGGGCTTCTGGTGGGGTGCTGGTTGTATTGGTCATTTATAATCTCCATGTTTCATTTTTCTTTGAGTATAAGGAATATAGTCCTATTTGTCAAGGATTGGGTGGGTTGACATTCTGTTATGTTATAATGTAACACAACTCTATGGACGAATTGTGGATCAAACCAAAAGGAGTTTTTAAACATGAAAAAATTTATTCAACCTGCAAGTGGCGTTTTCTTGGCTCTGACCGTGCCTGTTTTTGCCGTGATCGGGTTTCATGTTTTGGCAAGACAGGATATCGGGGGGATGATGTCTCCCCATCATGATGTGAAGGCGATGAATGTAGAGCATACATCCTCTGGCGGATGTTGCTGTCCTTATTGCACGCAGATAGCACAATAATTTTTGATGTCAGGATATTTAGAATGAGTACACATAAATTGCCCGTAACCGTATTGTCCGGATTTCTGGGTGCTGGAAAAACGACTTTGCTTAATCATGTTTTGAACAACCGCGAAGGAAAGCGCGTGGCGGTGATTGTGAATGATATGAGCGAGGTGAATATTGATGCGGAATTGATCAAATTCGGCGGTGCGAATTTATCGCGCACCGAAGAAAAATTGGTCGAGATGACCAATGGGTGCATCTGCTGTACTCTGCGCGATGATTTGCTTCAGGAAGTGCGCGCTTTATCAGAGAGCGGGAAATATGATTACCTGTTGATCGAAAGCACAGGGATTGCCGAGCCTTTGCCCGTTGCCAGTACCTTTGAATTCAGGGATGAAGCGGGGGAGAGTTTGTCCGATGTGGCAGAGCTGGATACAATGGTCACAGTTGTTGATGCAGCGAATTTAATCGCCCAATATAGTTCAACCGATTTTCTGAGGGATGTGGGGGAGAGTTTGGGCGAAGATGATCAACGCACATTGGTGGATTTGTTGGTCGAACAAATTGAATTTGCCAATGTCATCGTTTTGAACAAGGCCGATCTGGTAACGCCCGCACAACTGGATACGGTTCAGGCGATTATCCGTGGTTTGAATGCCAAAGCCAAGATCATCATATCGACATTGGGGCAGGTTGATTTGAAAGAGATTCTGGATACAAAACTTTTTAATCTGGAAGACGCCCAAGAACATCCGTTGTGGGCACAGGAATTATATCATCCGCATGACCCCAATCCTGAAACAGTGGAATACGGTATCACCAGTTTTGTTTACCGTGCCCGAGAACCATTTGACCCGAAAAAAATATATCAATTTTTTGACGAGGAATGGAAAGGGGTTATTCGCGCCAAGGGATTTTTCTGGGTGGCAACACGGCCTGATTTTGTGGGCGAGGTGGCGCAGGCCGGTGCGTTTGTCAAACATCAGGGAATAGGCAGATGGTGGGCGGCGATCCCTAAAAACAAATGGCCGGCGGGTGATGAATTCGAAAAAATTATCAGTGCCTATTGGTCGGATGACTATGGCGACAGGCGTCAGGAAATTGTCTTTATCGGGTTGGTCGGGCAAATGGATGAAACGGATTTAAGGCAGCGTCTGGACGCGGCCTTGGTGCGCGATTATCTGGAAGATGGTCAGGATTGGGATCATCTGGATGACCCGTTCCCGAAATGGTTTCAGAAAGCGGCCTAAAGCCATTCCGGTTTTGCCCCCGGGATCGCTAGAACAAGACCGTCCAATTCCTCGCGCATAATAATCTGGCAGGAGAGGCGGGATTTTTTGGTGAGGTTGAAGGCGAGGTCGAGCGTGGTTGTTTTCAATTTGTCTTAGCTTGACTTATATTATTATTGAGTAAGTAGTTGAAGCTGGCTGTCAGAAGTTCTGGACGGGTAATATTTTGCTTTCTGGATATGCCCGTTTAAATATCCAAAAGCGGCTCCTCTATCAACCCCTATGCGCAGAGTCGTAAACGTTGGGATGGTGGCGGATGTATCTAATGTTCCAAGGGTTCCGTTTGCGGAGGCATTCACATTATTGACCGCATAAGCCATGGCATGTCTTACGGTGCTATTGGCTGTGAAACCGCCTATTCCGAACGCTGCAACTCCGACATTTGCCTCTCTTAAATAGGCGCTTCTGCCTGTGTCCACCCTTAGGACGGCAGCGCTGTTTGCTGTGCCATCGTCAAGTGTGATGGAGGCCGCTGCCCCTAATCCTGCCGTTGATATAAAATAAGAATCATAGGTGGCAAAAATTGTTCCTGCCGCAGCTGTATACCATGCGCCTGTCGGAATAGTTAAATTGTCAGGTTGTCGTGTCAAGGCAGTGGTGGATGTCTTGATAGGAGTTGTTGCGAATGAGCCTACTTCGATTTGCGGGAGGCCAAAACGAAGTGTGACGTCAACGGTTAGTCCTGCATTGGGTATAAAACATTGGAAATAGGGAAAAACATATGCTGTAGCGGCATTTGTAAAAGAAGATGCTGTTGAGGTGGCTTTGCAGCGTTGTGTTTTCAGTGGGGCAGATGTCGGATTGCAGCTGGAGCCAGATGTGACATATTGGTTGAGTTGAACGTTTGAACTATTCACATTATTCATGACCATAATGGGATTCGTCATATTGGTTAGAGATCCCCCAACAACCCTTACATAGCTGCTGGCTGTGAGGATGGCGCCCGGATCAGCGGCATATTGATTGGTGAGCTCAAAGAGAACATTCGGGTAGCCTACCCCTGTTGATGTTCCGAAAAAACGAATATCGATATAATCAATCCCATCTTCTTGCCCTGTTCCTATAATAGATGTTGATATTCCAGCACCTGAAACAATAAACCAGTTTGTTGGTCTTGTGCCGGGGGTTCCGGCAACGGTGCCGAACATTGTATTATTTCTGATTCCGTTTGTTCTACCTTCCTCAAGCAAGAGCCCTTTGAAGGCAAGAGTTGATGGGTCATAATCAAAGCGCGGTGCATTTGTTGCGGCGGTTTGTAATGTACCGGTGCTATCGAAATATGTTGCTGTGGAGGTACGTGAAAATGTTCCGCCAGTCGCAGAAAGAAAAGAGGGTAGGTCGTTATAGGCTGTGCCATTGACGGTGTATCTTCCATCCGCATCTGCCACAAAATCCATCCCTATGGATGGATAATTGATTTTGACATTGGTTGTATTGGGGGGCGTGAAAGTGAGGGGTGATAAATTATTTCCTGCAAGGTCTGTGATGGTTCCGCCATTCAAATCGATGGGAGACGAGACAGTGATGCCATCGAGATCAACATCGCCCGCAACCATCGAATAAGTAAATGTGAGCGCAGACGTTCCTGATCCGGATGTGTAGGTGGCGTAGCGAGTGGTGCCGTCAACATTTACGGCAATGCGCGGTGTCCCTGTGACTGTAACGGCATCTGATAAATTAATGGTCAGCGGAAGAGAAGTTGCGGCATAAGAAGGAAAGGAAAAAAGAATGACTATAAAAAGTGCCTGAACTATCCATTTCTTTGATTTTAGCATTTTTTTCCTAATTTGCATATGAGCAATAAGCCCCAGTCTAATCTCTCTCTGTTCGAAATCAAGAGCTTAATTATCTGGGTATATATTTAAAGCCAGTCTGGTTTAGACCCCGGAATCGCCAGAACAAGACCGTCTAATTCTTCGCGCATGATGATTTGGCAAGAGAGGCGGGATTTTTTGGTGAGGTTGAAGGCGAGGTCGAGCATGTCTTCTTCTTCGTCCGTTATGTCACCTTCGTCCGGCATCACTTTGTCCCACCAGTCAGGGTGGACATAGACATGGCAGGTCGCACAGGCGAGGGAGCCGCCGCAGGCACCGTCAATTTTATCCATCGTATTTTTAACGCCGATTTCCATGACCGATAATCCGATCGGGGCATCGACTGTTTTGGTTGTTCCGTCCACTTGGAAAAAATGAATTTGGGGCATTATGTTTCTCTGTCTTTTCTTGTCATTCTGAACGTAGTGAAGAATCTCATCTTTTTGTGGCAGAGAGGAGATCCTTCGCGGGGCTCGGGATGACAGTTGGGTTTTAATCCTTTAATAATCTGGTGCGGAGTATATTCCATACCTTTATGAATTGTTCAATATCTTGTGTCGTAGTGGTGTGGCCGAGGGAGATACGGAGGGCGGCGGCAGTTTTCTTGTCATCCATTCCCATGGCTTTAAGGACATGGGAGATTTTGACTGTGCCGCTCGAACAGGCCGACCCGCTGCTGATGGCAATTCCTTCGATGTCGAAGGCCATGAGGAGAGTGTCGCTGGTGATACCGTCCACTGTACAGCAAATGGTATTGGCCACGCGCGGGGCATTTTGTCCGTAGATTTTGACGCGCGGGGATTTTGAAATATCGGCTTCGATCATGTCGCGAAACGACGCGAGTTTTTGAAATTCGGGGATGGAGGCAACGGCCTCAACCGCTGCGGCGCCAAAGCCTGTAATCCCTGCGGTATTTTCTGTGCCTGCGCGGGAGCGGCGTTCTTGGCCGCCGCCTTCCAGCAATTTCGGGAGGGTTGTGCCTGCCGAGACAATGAGTGCGCCGACACCTTGCGGCCCGCCGATTTTATGGGATGATAGGGTTAGGAAATCAACGCCCAGTGATTCACGGGTGAACGTGATGCGCCCATAGGCCTGCACCGCGTCACAATGGACGAGGGCGCCGACTGATTTTGCGATTTTTGAAATTTCTGCGACATGTTGAATGACGCCCGTTTCATTATTGACCAGCATGACCGAGACAAGCGCGGGCGGATGATCCGTCACCATTTTTTGAAATGCATCCATATCGATGAGGCCGGATGGATGGACGGGGATGAGGTCGCATGTGACGCCTGCATCAATCACTGATGAATGTTCGGTGGCAGAAATAAAAATTTTCTTGCCTGAAAATCCTTTGAGGATGGTGTTGTTGCCCTCGGTCGCGCCTGAATTAAAAAACACTTGGCCTGACGACACATTTAAAGTGTCGGCAATTTTTTTTCGTGCGTCTTCGACATGCTTTCTGGCACTCCGTCCGAAGGAGTGAATGGAGGATGGATTGCCGACTTCGGACAGGACAACACTCATCGCCGCCATCGCATTTGGGCGAAGCGGGGTGGTTGCGTTGTGGTCGAGGTAGGTAAATTCTTGTTTCATCAAGTCTTGAAATACAAAATATCCACAATAAAATCAATATGTTATGAGAAACTATTGGACATTTAATGTCCGAATGTTCTATAACACGGAAAACAAGATAACAATAACAAGAGTTTAACGGGAAACAATGCCAGGAATTATCATCAACGGTCCTGCCGGACGTATGGAAGCGCGCTATTCTCACTCCAAGATGCCGAACGCCCCTTTGGCGCTCATCTTGCACCCTGCACCGGACAGAGGTGGAAGCATGAACCACCGTATTCCTTATTCCATTTATCAAGCCATGGTTGCGCGCGGGTTTTCAACCCTCCGCTTTAATTTCCGTGGCGTTGGCGAAAGCCAAGGCGTTTATGATAAGGGTGAAGGCGAATTGTCTGATGCTGCCGCAGCTCTCGACTGGATGCAGGCTTTGAACCCCAATGCACCTTATGTATGGGTTGCGGGTTTTGCTTTCGGATCATGGATCGGGATGCAACTCTTGATGCGCCGTCCGGAAATCAAAGGCTTTATTGCCGTGTCTCCGCCAGCCAATGAAATCGATTTCAGCTTCCTTGCCCCTTGCCCGCAATCGGGTTTGATTATTCAGGGTGAGCGCGACAATATTATTCCTGAACCAGCTGTTCAAAAAGTTGTTGAGCGTCTCAACACTCAAAAAGGAATTAAAGTTGATTATCGCGTTATTCCAAACGCCAATCATTTCTACAACGACCAAGTTGACGTGATGATCGAACATATCCATGAATATATGAATATGCGCGGCGTCGGTCAGACAGTCGGTATGCCGAAAATGATAGAAGCCCCTGTGGAAGAGAAAAAAGCGCGTAAAAAAGCCGCATAATCGCTTAGGTTGATAAATTTATTGACATAATGATTGCCTGTGTGGTTTACTTCATGCAGGTAATTTTTTTGTGGAGAATGTGTTATGAGCGGATCAAAAAATATTTCATTGGCAGCAAAATTGAGCGGATTGGCGCTATGTACTTTTATGACGGCTTGTGGGCAATCAAGTTCGGATGCAACTGTTCCTCAAGCGCCAGCGTCTTCTCCCGATAAAGTGACTGTGACGATTAACCAACAGCTTATCAATATGGCTTCTGATTTTGCGAAGAAAAATACAACGCCCTCTGAAGGAGATTGTCGTTATATGTTGGCGAGTACGTTAACTACACCTGTCCAGCAAGACAAATCCGAGGCCATGAATACGGCAAAAGATATTATTTTCAACATTTGCCCCAATTAATTAGGCAACCTCTTTCACAGCCTTCAAAACTTCCTCAATATGCCCTGGCACTTTCACCTTGCGCCAGAAGGCTTTGATTTTGCTGTCGCTGCCGATTAAAAATGTTGAGCGGTCGATGCCCATATATTTGCGGCCATACATTGATTTTTCAACCCATGTGCCATAGGCCTCGCAAATTGTTCCGTCTGCGTCGGACAATAATGGAAATTTCAGGTCGTATTTTGCTCTGAATTTTGCGTGTTTATCGAGGCTGTCTTTCGATACGCCCAGAACGGTTACTCCCAATTTGTCAAAGACTTTGATATTTTCCGTGAAGGCGCAGGCCTCGGCGGTGCAACCGGATGTGTCATCTTTAGGGTAGAAATAGAGGACGAACGGTTTACCTTTCATGGCGGAGAGGGAAAATGTGTCCCCTGTATCTGATTCTGCCTGAAAAGCTGGGGCTTTGTCACCGATTTCTAAAGGGGGCATTTTATATTCCTTTCCGTTCTCTTTTGTGTAAAAATTGGCCTGTTTTCAAGACAAGTCAAGCTATATCCCTGAAACTCTGTTAAAATATTCATTATGATTATTCCCGTTCTGAAATTCTGTCGTCACACCACATTGGTATTTTTTGAAATACTGGTGGCATTGGTGTTGGTTTTATTGGCGACGATGTGTGTTTTGTTCTGGAAGTTTTCGCAAGGGCCAGTTGATATTACCTTTGCGGCGGATACGGTGAAATCGGCCTTGGTATCAGCGGATAGCGCAACAGATTTACAATTTGATAGTATTGTTGCCGAATGGCCTGAATTTAGCGGGCCGATTTCAATCGGGTTGAGCGGGGTCAAATTATCCGAAAATTCAAAACCTGTCTTAACTGTCCCGCAATTGGGGATTCGTATTGCCAAAGCTCCGTTATTTATCGGGCAAATTCATCCTGAGGCCGTGATCGTCAAGGACGCCACGATCAAATTATATCGCGCGAAAACAGGTGGTGTGCATCTGTTGGTCAATGATGCACCCACACAAACACCGCCCGATACAAAAGATGTTGAGGCCAGTTTCAAAGATTTGGGAGAAGCGTTGTTTCAGGGAGGAAATCTACCTGATTATCCGCAGATTCAACCTCTTTCGAAATTACAAAGATTTTCGGTCGAGAATGCGCATATTATTATTGTCGATGAAGAGTTGGGAACAGGGTGGAATATTCCTGAACTGGATTTCGAATTACTGCGCGAAGAAAACCAATTCACGATGGAGGCAAATTACCAAGAGGGTCAGGATGCGCCAACCAATTTGTCTTTCTTGGTCGTTCGGTCACCGGAGGATAAAACCATCAAGTTTTATAGTGAACTGGATAAGCTCAACATATCGACCATCGGTCGTTTATTCCTGCCCGTTGAAAGGCAGAAAGGCTTAGAATTTATTCTGAAGGGAAAGGCCGAAGGCTATCTGGACAAAGATTGGAATCCTTTGAAACTTGAGGGAGATATTGCCTCTGACCAAGGGCAATTTAATCTGGACGGATTTTATCAAGCGCCGTTGAAATTTTCGAAATTAGAAGCGCATGTGTCGTACGATAAAGAATCAAACAAAATCATTTTGCACGATACGCATATCGATATTAACAACCGTACCCTGCAATTAAAGGGTGAGAAGATTGCATCCGACACATCGGATATTTTCGGGTTGACAGTGCAAGTCCCTGAACTCACCTTCGATGAGATTCATAATTTATGGCCAGACAATATGAAGGATACAATTGCAGCGGATTGGCTGGTGAAGCGGATTGGTGGCGCAAAGATTACAGACTTTAGTGTCTATGTTCCCGTTGATTTGAACGATATCACCAATGTTCAACCAGAATCGCTCGACTCGTCATGGAAGTTTGAAAATCTGACGGCGGATTATCAGGCGCCGTTATACCCTGCGACCCACGCCAAAGGGAATGCCAGTTTGAAAGGGGATGTCTTGACCATCAATATCGACTCCGGAAAATTGGGGGATATGACGGTTGATAAAGGCATGGTGAGCATCACTCACTTAACCCACCCGACGAAAGTCGGCGACGTGGTGATTGATGCCGATTTGCACGGCGATGTATCAACCGTTTTGAGTTATATCGCGCTTGACCCTATCAATTTGGGTGAACAGGTCGGGATTGATCCAAAAAAAGTAAAGGGCACAACAACCCTCAATGCCAAGGTGACTTTTCCTGCACTGAAAGACCTTCCGAAAGATGATGTGAAGGTGGTAGTCGCGGCCAAATTAAATGATGTTCTGTTGCCCGCGATTGTTCATGGAATGGATTTGACGGGTGGGCCGTATGATTTGTCGGTTAAGGAAGGCGCGGTGACCGTGTCGGGTAAGGGCGCACTGAATAAACAACCGATTGATTTGCTCTATACACAATATATCGACCCCGCAACCGCTCCGTTCTCAAGCAGTGTGAAGGCCAGTGTACTTGCAAACAAAGACCTCCGCGAAAAATTTGGCGTTAAGCTTGATCAATTTGTGGACGGCGATGTCCCTGTGAAGGTGGATTATCAGCAGGCGAAAAATGATGATGAAACAGTATCGATTACGGCGGATTTAACCCCTGCTATCGTTAAATTTTCTCCGTTCAAATATAAAAAGAAAATCGGGCAGGGGGGGCAAGCCACCGCCAATATCCTGATTCAAAAAGGCGAGGTTCGCCATGTGAAGGACCTGAAAATATCGATTGATAAGGGCGGAAGTGCCACAGGAAATTTGACCTTCGGGCGCGTGGGCAATGTCAATGATGTCAAGGTCGGCAAGTTTTCAAATGTAACCTTGGCAGGGGCGAATAACTTCGCGCTTGATTTTACCCAGACTGCCCCTGATATTTTCGATGTGAATATTTCCGGTAAGCAATTGGATGCCCGCCCATTTCTGGGCAGTGGCAGTGGCGGAGATGGAAGTGGTGCGGATAATTCCAAAGATAATTCTGTTGTCAATGCTACGGTTAAAGTGGCGCAGATGAAAACAGGGGATACAGCCGAGAATCTTTTATTATCACCTCTATTATCTCTGAAAACCAATGCGGCAGGAGATGTCACGTTTCTGGATTTGAAAGGTGGATTTCCGAATGGCACGGTGTCTGTTTCACTGAAGCCCGATGATACAGGAAAAACAAAATTGCAAATTCAGTCCGGCAACGCGGGCGGAGCATTGAAGGCATTTGGCCTTTATGACCAGATGATCGGCGGTCAGATGGATATTCGCGGAACGCAAATAAAGGGCGGTGGCGTTAATGATATAGTAGGGCGTGGTGTCATTAAGAATTTTACGGTCGTGCGTGCGCCTATCCTTGCGAAACTCATCAATCTTTTTTCACTTTCTGGCCTGACCGAACTTCTTCAAAATAAGGGCATTGAATTTGAAACGCTTAAAACAGAATTCGAATGGAAAGATACGAAGGAAGGTCGTGTGATTGCTCTGCGTAACGGGCGGACAACAGGGGCTTCCATTGGGCTAACTTTTGGTGGAAATATTTATCAGGATAAGGGCAGTATCAATGTCAGCGGAACATTTGTTCCGATGTCCGAGATCAATGGGTTCTTTAGTAAAATTCCGTTGATCGGAAATTTATTGACTGGTGGAAAAAATGGCGGTGTGATTGCTGCGACCTATGCCATGACAGGCAAATCCAGCGATCCGAATGTTTTTATTAATCCGCTTTCCGTGCTGACCCCCGGATTTTTGAGATCTATTTTCTTTGAAAGTAATAAGGATGTATTCGAGGATGGTGGGTTTGGTGACACGGACGCGCCTGCGCAACCTGTGAAAAAGAAGGCTTATAATAACTAAGGGGGGAAAGGAATTGTTTGCGCCCTTTCCCGAAATTTCCCTGAGATTACGCTATTCTGATCAGTGCGTGTTTTTTCTTGCCCGATGATAATTTGATATATCCGTCGCCCGTGAGGTCGGTCAGGGTCAGGAGGGTTGCGCCGTCTGTGACGCTATTATCATTGACCTTTGCGCCGCCGCCCTGGATAAGCCGTTTGGCTTCGCCGTTACTTTCAACCAATCCTGATAAACGAAGCGCGTCAATCACGGTAACACCGGATTTTAAATCCGATTCCGGCAGGGTGATGGTTGGTAAATTATCACCAACGCCACCTTGTTCGAAGGTTTTGCGGGCGGTTTCTGCGGCCTCTAAAGCTGCGGCTTCGCCGTGGAGGATTTTGGTACATTCGAAGGCCAGAATTTTTTTGGCTTCGTTAATCTCTGCGCCTTCCATTTTTTCAAGGCGGGCGATTTCGTCCATGGGGAGCAGGGTAAAGAGTTTCAAGAATTTACCCACGTCACCATCTTCGGTATTGCGCCAGAATTGCCAGTAATCATAAGGTGTCGTCATATCGGAACGTAACCATACGGCGCCGCCTTCGGTCTTACCCATTTTGGCACCCGATGCGGTGGTGATAAGGGGGACTGTCAGAACAAATAATTCCTTGCCGATTTTTTTATGCGCAAGATCAACCCCGTTGATCATATTCCCCCATTGGTCAGACCCGCCGAGTTGGAGAGATATGCCATAGGTTTGATGCAGGTGCAGGAAGTCATAGCCTTGCATAATCATATAGTTAAATTCAAGGAAGGTCAGCGGTTGTTCACGCTCTAAACGCAGTTTGACCGAGTCAAATGACAACATGCGGTTGACCGTAAAACAGGTCCCGTAATCACGGAGGAATTCCATGTAATTCAGTTTCAAAATCCAGTCGGCATTATTGACCATCACCGCGTCACTCTTGCCCTCACCATAACGGATGAAGGATGAATAATTTTGTTTGATGCTGTCGATATTGGCATTGATTTCGGGAATGGTCAGTAACGGGCGTGTTTTGTCTTTAAAAGACGGATCGCCAATCATCGCTGTTGCACCGCCGACTAATGTATAAGGTTTATGGCCGCATTTCTGAAACCAATGGAGCATCATCATCGAGACCATATGTCCGACGTGAAGGCTTTTTCCTGTCGGGTCATAACCACAATATGCCGACTGGCTTCCCGACGCCAAAGCCGCGTCCAAGCCGTCAAAATTGGAACATTGGTGAATAAACCCGCGTTCCTGCATAATATTTAAAAAATCTGATTTATATGTGGTCATGGTTTTCCCATTGGGTTTTATTTTCTGTCATTTTATGCTAGCAAATGGGTATGACTTTGCCAAGACTTTACAACGTAATCGGCCTGATGTCTGGCACTTCGCTGGACGGGGTGGATGTGGCGTTGGTGGAAACGGACGGACTGGCGCATGTCAGACCGAAGGGGTTTGCCTACTTTCCTTACCCTGAGAGCCTTCGCGCGAAGGTCAGGGCGTGTTTCGGGGCGCGGGCGAAGACTGCTGACATTGAAGACGCGGAACATGAACTTACCATCGCGCATATCAATGCGGTGAAACAATTTATGGCAGCAGAGAGTTTGACCCCCGCCGATATTGATTTGATCGGCTTTCACGGGCAGACCATTACCCATGACCCTGATCATGGGTTCACATGGCAATTGGGAGCGGGGGATTTACTGGCACGAGAGACGGGGGTCAACGTTGTGTATGATTTCCGCACAGCCGATGTTGCGGCGGGCGGGCAGGGTGCGCCGCTCATCCCCATTTATCATTGGGCGCGGGCGTTTTCTTCGCATGTGACTTTTCCGGTGGCGATTTTGAATATTGGCGGCGTGTCGAACGTCACATGGCTCGGCAAAACAGAGGGCGAATTATTGGCCTTTGATTGCGGGCCGGGCAATGCGTTGATCGATGATGTGGTTTTGAAGGCCACAGGTGCGCGGTTTGATAAAGACGGGGCGATTGCGTTATCGGGTAAAGCTGACCCAGAGATTTTATCGCGTTGGCTATCGCATCCTTTCTTTCAGAAACGTCCGCCCAAATCACTCGACAGGGGGGCGTGGGATACCAAGACCATTTCGAATTTGCCTTTGGCGGACGCCGTTGCGACCCTCACCGATTTTACGGTGGCGGCGATTGCACAGGGTGCAACCTATTTCCCTGAACCTGCAACTGCGTGGTATGTCACGGGTGGCGGGCGATTAAACACAGCGATCATGCAAGGGCTTCGCGCCCGTTTAAAATGCAGCGTTGAACCTGTTGAGGCTCTCGGTTGGGATGGGGATGCGCTTGAGGCAGAGGGGTTTGCCTATCTGGCGGTGCGGTCTGTTTTGGGGCTTCCGCTGTCTTATCCGACGACGACAGGTATTAAGCGGGCTATTACTGGAGGAAAGATTGTTTATGAGAAAAATAAGTAAGAAGAGAGTTAGTGTATTTGGGATATTTCTGGTTATTTCTTATTTGGCGCTTTCCGCTTTATCAGTCGGGCTCGCAATACTTGCCGAAGGAGATAATAAGGGGCATTTTGTATTATTGCAGCTTCCTATAGTGTTTCAGCATGCCGCACTTATGGAATTAGGCCTTCTGAAATACCTTGAGGGCATGTCTTGGCCTGAAGCTTATATTTATCTTGGATTGCCTATGGTAGCTTTTTTATACCTAGTAGGTTGGATAGTTGAAATAATCGGAAACAAAAATAACTCTAAAAATTAGGAAAAGCTAAGCCGCTTTTGTTCCATCCGACTTGAACGCTTTGTTCTTTTTGATTTCTTTGAGGAGGGCGGTGATTTCTTCGGCGGCGGTGCTGCGCGGGTCGCTCTCGATGACGCCTAGGCCGTGCATGATGGAGGAGGCGAAGGAGACGCGGTTGCCCAAGGAT
>Ga0155195_119_pt2 | contig 13142 bp, 9 predicted proteins | sample RifCSPhighO2_02_FD_106163 | JGI IMG/M metagenome (GOLD analysis project Ga0155195, IMG submission 106163) | Alphaproteobacteria bacterium RIFCSPHIGHO2_02_FULL_46_13
TTTCTTGTCTTAAATCCTGTGCTAATTGAGATCTTCTTGCGCGGGTCTCTTTCAGCGTTTCAATTTCTTCGTCTGCTTTTGCTTTAATCGAATTGATCTGATCTTTTCTCGCATTAATTTCTGAATCCATATAGGCATCAACGTGAGCGTTGACAATCTGGGCTGCCAGTTCAGGGTTTTTATCTTCATAGGTTACGCTCAAAAGACGGGAACGAACGCCGCCTGTGACATCAAAATTCCCCATATATTTCGGTACGGATACGGGTGCTTTTAACTCGTCAATAACCCGTTTTGCCAAGTTACGTGACATTAATAATTCACGTTGGGTTGAAATTTCCAAATCATCCCGCTGAACAACTCTTTTATTATCATCGTCCGGAACAATTTCCAGAGGGACATCTTGAATCAACAGAACTGAGACAGCTGTGTATTTTGTCGGCATCATGAATGCCACAATAATACCAAGCGCAACAATAGCAGCAAAGATGATCTTCACCATCGCTTTATATTGCAAGATAATTGCAACGCTATTTTGTACCAAATTTGTAAATTCTGTTGCGATGAGTTTATCAGTTGTTTTGTTCATTTTTTATCTCTGTAAAGCTATTTTCTCTGCATATTCCGATAGAATATTTGCTGGTTCAAAAATTTTTGCCTTGGTCAATGCGGCCGCACTCATGGCTGTGTATTCATTTGATGTCATATCCAAGCATTTTTGCAAGATACTTGCCAAGACACCCACATCATCCGCTGGATAAGTATATCCTGTTTTCCCATCTTCAATAATTTCTGGGTTACCCCCACGGTCTGTGGCGATAACAGGTAGCCCTGCTTTATATGCCTCATAAATCACTCTTGGTAAAGGATCATGGTAGGTGGATGAGCAGATCAATACATCAACATCCTTATAAAACTCTGCGGATTTCGCCCAGCCCAAGAAAGTCACGTTCGGCGGGGCCATGCATTTCACATAATCCATAAAATCCTCAGCCCCAGTACCCGCAACAGCTAATGTCCATCCCTCAGCCCCCAAATGGGTGAAGGCTTTAATTAGAACATCTGTTCCTTTGGTGGCATTGATATTGCCGATAAATCCGAAACGTAGCGGCTTAGTTAAGTCTCTCTGACGAACGTCCGCCATTGGCCCCTCGGCATTCATATTATACTGGGCATATTGTTTGGCGGTATCGGGCAACATATTATGAAGCTTATGACGTTCCAGAACAAAGTGACTATTCGCCAAGAACACGTCCACCTTTTTGCAGGCCAGACGACGAACAAACGCAAAGGGTTTACAGGACGTACAGATTTCTTCGCAGTTACAGCCGTTTTTATACATGCCTGACTGCGGACACATCAGATAGTAATCGCGCATCGTGTGAACAAGCCGAATGCCTTTCCATTTCACCAAATAAAAGAGTGAGGTCGAGAAGCCCGATAATGTATTGGTATTCACAACATCCGGTTTCACTTCGTTTAAAACTTTGTTGAAATCCCATAGGGTGAAAGGGTTAAACATATCAATCGCGTGCCATATCATCTTCTTCCACGCAGGGTTTTGTTTTTTGGCGTGAGGATAATAATAATAGAGATTGCGAACAGGCAGAGGGTATATCTGAACACCGTTATGGGCGTATGACGCACCTTTTTTATCGCTGAGACGGACAACACTGACTGTATGTCCCTGCCGTGCCATTGCTTCGGCCAACATTTGAACGGAACGACCTGCTCCGCCTGTGTCTTCAGGATAATAGTTCTGGACGACGTATAATATATTCATGTAAAAAATAACCTGTTATTGTGAGGCCTGACATATAAGGCCTTTCCTTAATTTTGTCTAACAATAATGCAACTCTTAACGATATTCAGGATCAAGATGAATACAGCCCCTTTTTTCAAAGAATTAAAGCAGGATTTGTTAGCAAATGGCTGGGATAATGGCAAATATGGCACGGCTTTACGCATTATTTTTCTGGAATTAAGCTTTCATACCCTCTTTTTATACCGTGTGCAGGTCAGGTTGAACCGCATTCCTACCGTTGGTGCTACTTTACGACGTATTGTCGGCTGGGTTGCAGGGGTTATTACCTCTTGTGAAATAAGTCCCTTGTCAGAGTTGGAAGGTGGGGTTATTGTCCCCCATCCAAAAGGTATTATTATTGGTAAAGGATGCATTATCCGCAGCGGTGTAACTATTTATCAACATGTAACCATCGGTACAAAATCAGGCCATGGTGCAAATGAAGCTTTCCCAATTATAGAAAAAGGAGCCAAAATATATTCGGGTGCGGTCATCGTTGGGGGTATAAGAATTGGTCAAAATGCAGTGATTGGCGCCAATTCAGTTGTGTTAAAGGATATTCCTGCTGAGAAAACAGCCGTTGGTGCGCCAGCTCGTATTATTAACAAAATTCAATAATCTTTATTAAAAATGGAAATTATTATGACTACTAAGGCTAAGGAAATAAAATCTTTTCTTATTAAATTCCTACGAAACACAGTTGGTGCAGTCACCTATGAAAAAATCAGAGCCCGCCAATATTTAGGATATTGGCCCAATATTCATGAGCCAAAAACTCTTAATGAAAAAATTATTCAAGCCAAACTTTTTCGTATCCCTAGCTCCGCCGTCATGCTTTCCGATAAAGTTGCTGTACGTGATTTTGTTAAAGGAATAATAGGAGAAAATTATCTGAATAAATTATATTTTTCTGGAGATTCTTTAACTGGTGTAGATTTTAGTGCTTTACCGGAGAAATTTATTATTAAAGCTAATAATGGCTGTGAAGGAAATATCATTATAAGAGAGAAATCTAAGGCTAATATCCAAGATATTGATCACAGCATTAATCATTTTTTAAGTAAAAGCTTTGGGTATCTTACGAATGAAATATGGTATCTTGATATCAAGCCCCAAATATTAATTGAAGAACTTATGGAGGATGAAAAAGGAAATATTCCTGATGATTATAAGTTCTTCTGCTTTAATGGCGTTTGTAAAATGATTCAAGTGAATAAGGATCGTTTTTCCAATCACAATATATTATTTTATGATGAGGAATGGAATAAATTCCCTTTTGGCCTTTCCCATTACCCTTATGCTGCAGATTTATCAAAACCTGAAAATTTCGATGAAATGAAAAATATAGCCGAAAAACTTTCAAAAAATATCGAGTTTGTACGTGTTGATTTGTATTCTTATAATAAAACAATTAAATTCGGCGAAATGACATTCGCTCCTAACGCAGGATGGAAACCTTTCACGCCAAATAAATACGATCTTATCCTCGGAAGTCTATGGTAACTTATTTGGGTAATCTAAATCTTCTTATTATAAGATTGCGATACTCACCAACATTCAGTGCTATACAAGCAATGCTGTAAACGGTGCCACCAATCACCACTGCAAGCAGCAATCCTGATGGAGACTGCCCACCTTGAAATCCCCAGATAGATGCCCCCATCAAGAAAGCTGCTACCGTAATTTTAAGCATATCCAGTGCTGGAAACGGCAAAGGGAAAACACGCTTAATAAAATAGAGAGATAGTGAGAATGACACTAAATAAGCACAGAAACTGCCGATGATAGCCCCGGTGATACCGAAATGCGGGATGCAATAAGACGATACTAAAAGATTGGTTATCAGGGCCACGACAACCGGTAAAATCATCAAATGTGTTTTTTTTGCGAGATGGAATGCAGGTGTCAAATAAAATTGAAATGCACAGTTTGTAAAAGAAACCAAGGTCAGGAACGGAATGAGTTGCCCTGCTGTTTCTCTGAACTCCTCACCTAATAGCAAGGTCGCTATATTTTTTGATAAAATCGCAAGACCAACACAGGCGGGGATAGACAGCGCCATTAAAATAATGGTGTTATGACGATACTGGATTCGTGTCGCCTCTATCCCTTCATGCTCCAGTTTTTTTACGAGAAGCGGATAAGTTGTCCTGTGGACAATAATCATTAAAAAAATCAAAGATTTTGTGACCAGATCGAGTACCACGGCATATTGCCCCGTAGCAGCAGGGCCGATGAAATACGTCAGCAAAAAATTATCGGTTGATGAGATAGCAGTCTGAACCGTTGTCACCGCGATAATCGGGAAGCCAAAGGCCATAATTTCGCGCACAACATCACGCTTTATATCCCCTCTGACCAAACGACGGCTGTCGGGATCAGTTGCCCACAAATAAAGACCTGGAATAAAAAAGGACAAAACGAGTGCGAACAATAATCCCGTATAGCTATAACCCGACTCGACCAGATAATATCCAACCCCGATATAGAGAAGAGAGCGACAAATTGTAGCAATTGCAAACAAGCGGATATGCTCGCGCACCAGACGGGTATAATGGCTGATCACATTAAAGGCCGTTTCACCAATGGCCGCCGCAGGAACAAGAAACCACACCGCAAGTGGCAAGGACGGGAACATATTTCCCATCGCTGAATTCAACGTATAGCTAAGAGCCGCCAGAGCCATAAAACCAAAGGACATCACTGCCAAAATCGCCATGAAATTTATCATGTATCTTTTATTGTCATCGGCATTCCGTTGCGGCAAAAACCGAATAAAGCTGTGAAGTACCCATTGGAACAAAAAGGCAATAGCCAATGCCGATGAAGCTGTTGCTAAGGCAAATGTTCCATATTCTGTTGGATTTAAGAGTCTGGAAAAAACCGAGATAGATCCGAAATTAACAAGACCGCTCACTAACAGAGCCGCAAAAATCATAAATGTATTCCGAATAACCACTGGACTTCCTATTGTCATATTTACTGTTTTTATAAGGTGATAATTTATTAACAAATTGACTATAACATTGCCAATCCTTGTATCATCTATAAATTAATGATAGACGCATAGCTATGTTAAAAAATAAAATCCAGCCGAACTTATCAAGAAAAATACATCCAACTCGCCTGCTGGAAATCGTAGGGCTTAGCGGCATTTTGCTAACCTATCCGATGATCTATGCAAATGCAGCACCTAACAATTATGGCGATGATACGGTTCAATTGAATCAATTCTATGATCCCTCTTATGACCCTATCGGTCTGGACGTTTGGGCCTTCACATTAAATCCCAGTCTGACCACAAGCACAAAATTTACAGATAATGTGTATGCAGTCGATAATAATGCCCAGTCCGATAGAATTTGGATTGCGCGAGGCGAGCTTTTGTTAAAATCCAATTTTACGCGTCACAAACTGAATGTCAGATCCTTCACGGAACTCGGCCGATATTCTGATTTCGGCAGCGAAGATTATGATGACCACGGTATATCGATGGATGCGCGTATTGATGTCACGGACAGTGATAACATCCCGCTGACCTTCAACTTCGCCAAGCTTCACGAAGATCGTGAAAATCCAGATAATCAAGGAAATCTAAACCCTCTACTCTATCGTCTCTCAGAAGGATCGGCTGGCCTCGTTCACACTCAACAAACAATTATTTATAAAATCATCACAACCCTGAGACGCATGGTCTATGAAGATTCAGAAGGCACATCAGGAACAATTGATCAAAGTGTTCGAGATAAAGATATTTTTGGCGTTTATACAAATGTAGGCATTATACCCGATGCTATTATCGCGCCTTACATCTATGGCAATTTCCTGAAGTTGGATTATCCACATTTGGAGGCAAGCGGTATTAGCCGCAATTCGACTGATATTGAGGCTGGATTGGGAACAATCGTAACAATATCAGCACTGACCCGCCTTTCTTTCAATGCTGGACAGAAAAACCGCAATTTCGACGATAACGCCTTTGATGATTTAAAGACGTTCACTTATGGATCGAATATATCTTGGGAACCTCTGGAATATCTATCGTTCCTCCTTGAAGCCGACAAAACAATTCAAGAAGCAACCTTTACGGGAACCTCCGCAAGCATCAACACAACTTACCGCATTTCTGCGAATTATCAGATCCGTGACAACCTCTATCTTCAGCCCGCCTACAGTTTGTTAGACAGAAATTATCAAGGGGCGGCTGGTGGACGCCTTCAGACAGAGAGCAGCGGATTGAATATTGTCTATAAAATGAATCCCAATATCTGGATGAATGCCTCTTACCAACATACCAATCAGGATAAGAAAGAGGATGCATCAGGCTTAAGAGCTTTTCAAAAAGATCTTTACGGGTTATCATTAAAACTACAGTTTTAATTATTAAGGGGCATTATGCAACTAACTACTCGGAACCTTTTATTAACCCTTTTGACCACACTCTTATTGACAGGCTGTGCATCCATCCAGCGCGTTCCTTTTCCAGAAGGGGGGCAAGACTATAAATTGGGTGTTGGGGATCGCTTGACAGTTACTGTTTACAATCAAGAAAAATTGTCCGGAGTCTTTACGATTAATGCTAAAGGAAACGTTGCTCTACCACTTATCGGAAGCACACATGCGGCAGGCCGTACAACCCAAGAATTAGAAGACGCGCTGTCCACTGCCCTGAGACCTAAGTATTTAAACGATCCGAGAGTGTCCATTCAGGTCACAAATTACCGCAACTTTTATATATTGGGTCAAGTCAATAAGCCTGGAAAATATGAATACGAGCCAGATCTGACTTTACCACAAGCAGTTGCGATTGCCGAAGGATATACGCCGCGCGCATCAGAAGATACAGCCACCGTCAGACGTCATGGGGACAAGGAAATTCTTGTGTTTGATGTTGATAATGACAAATTAATTAGACCAGGCGATATTATTTTTATTAATAGACGTTTGTTCTAGAATAACAATAAATTATAATAATATAAGGAATAAACATTTATGATACCCGTCATCTTATCCGGAGGATCCGGTTCACGATTATGGCCTTTATCACGTACGCAGTATCCAAAACAGTTTATTGCCCTTCATAATAATCATACATTATATCAAAATACATTATTGAGACTGTCCAGCATAGGAACTTCGCCTGCTATTGTTGTCTGCAACGAAGATCATCGCTTTGTTGTCGCAGAAAGCACCAGAGAGCTAGGGCTTCATTGGAATAAAATTATTTTGGAGCCCTTCGGCAGAAACACCGCACCAGCTATTGCGATTGCAGCATTAACCGCTCTACAATCATACGGAGATGACTGCATTTTATTAATTCTGCCTGCCGACCATATCATTGAGAATGAAGCAGCATTTGCAGACGCCGTTAAGCTGGCGGAACGCGCCGCGATTGCGGATAAAATTGTAACTTTCGGTGTAAAACCAACCGAAGCCCATACGGGATATGGCAATATTCAAATCGGCCAAGAGGTTGATTCCAAAATCCATGCGATTCAAAGCTTCAAAGAAAAACCAAATCAGGAAACGGCAGAAAAATATCTGTCATCTGGAAACTATCTCTGGAATGGCGGAATGTTCGCGTTTAAGGCCTCTGTTTTCATTGAAGAGCTTCAGAAATATCATCCTGAAATTCTGGAGACGGCCCGCAAAGCATTTGACAATGCGAAAAGCGATCTGGATTTCTTGCGACTAGATAAAAAAGAATTCGAAAAATGCCCTGACATCTCAATTGATTATGCCGTCATGGAACATACCGACAAAGGCGTCGTTGTCATGCTGGATGCCAAATGGAGCGATGTAGGAGCATGGGATTCTGTCTGGCAAGTGTCGGACAAAGATGAAAATGGAAATGTGTGTAAGGGCGATATTTTAACTTTTGATACATCTGATAGTTATATTTACGCCGGAAATAAATTAGTGACCGTCCTCGGATTGAAGGACGTTATTGTCATTGATACACAAGATGCCATTCTGGTTGCAAACAAATCCAACGTCCAGGACATCAAAAGAATCGTTGATGCGATTAAATCAAAAGATCGTTCGGAATATAAACACCACAGAACAGTTTTCCGCCCATGGGGGCATTACGATTCCATCTGTGTCGGGGAACGCGATCAGGTCAAGCGTATTACCGTTAAGCCGGGCGCAAAGCTTTCCCTCCAGAAACATGCTCATCGCTCTGAGCATTGGGTTGTAGTCAAAGGAACGGCCCGCGTGACAAAGGGAGAGGAAGTATTTATATTATCCGAGAACGAGTCCGTCTATCTTCCTGTTGGCATTGTGCATGCGTTGGAGAACCCGACAGATGCTCCGCTAGAGATTATCGAAGTCCAAACAGGTACATATCTGGGAGAGGATGATATTATTCGTCTACAAGATATTTACGGCCGTGTTTAAATTATTTTTATAGGATTAAAGGAAAAGGCCGCAGAATAACCTGCGGCCTTTTCTTTATAAAATTCGTGAGAGAGTATTAGATACCCTGACCTTGTGCGCTCGCACCAGTTCCACAATTTGCTGCATCTTGAAGAAGTGCAGATTGTCCGGCACCGAAGTTAAAGGTTACAGCTGTGCCTTCTCCCAATGTTTTGGTTGCATCAGACCAGCATGATGAATTATCAACTTCACCGGCAGATGGCTGAATATCGGAAACTTGGGTAGCCGTAGTATCCCCGCTTTCGCCCCCTGCTGCAGGTTCAATATCAGCTGGGTTGAAAGGAGTGGTTCCACCTGTCGTTGGAGCAGCTCCGCCCGTAGCGATTTGTGGCAATCCTGTAACGGTCAAGCTACCGCCGGCCACTCGTCCTGCGAGAGGAATAAATTCACGGAAGATATCTTTCTGATCAACCACACCTGATTCTGATGCAGGGATGACAGGGAAGAAGAACAATCCACGATCATTAGAATCAACATAGTGGTTGAACATTGATTCCAGATAATCTTGCTCTGACTGTGTCACTTGGTTGCCCTGTGAAGCAGGATCAATTGTCACGCCAGCAGTGGTGTAAGTTGCTTGCAGGCCGTCCAGAATGGTTGGTAAACCCGGTTCAAAGAAAGCGCCCAGTCCCAAGTCAACAAAGGCTTGAGATTGATCAATAAAATTGGTTGCGCCAATTGTATTTCCAGTCAGACGCAACATACTTCCAAGAGCAAAAAAATCAACAGACTCAGCTAAAGCGAATAACTCTTGCTCGCCTTCGTTCGGAATGTTGAGTGCGTAAGGGTAGAAGCCCATACCAATTCCTGTGTTCTGGATTGTATTGGCTGCACCTGTCAGATCAATTTCACCAGATGTCGCATATAATCCATATTCAAAATTATTGCCGATTTGGTTGTTTGAAATCGCAACATAACCATCTTGACCAAGATCTACTTCGATACCCGCAAAACCGTCACGAGAAGTGGATTCTCCAACAGACGCATTAGATATAGTGTTACCTGAAATGGTCACGATTGGTGGGGTTGCGCCTTCTGACTCATCTGCGAAAGCAAAAGCTTTTTCAAAGATGATTTTTCCATACCCCTGGACATAGATGCCATCATTTCCAACATTGGTAATGGTGTTACCTTGGATGCTCATAGTGTTCTGAATGCCTTCGGCATGAATACCGTCAACTTCAATATCGGAAATAATGTTATTATCTATAACGCTATCTGTATCGGATTGAGAGTAAATACCGTGAATACCAGATGTCGTAATTGTGTTTCCGTCGATCACAGTGTTTTCTGTATATTCTGAGTTGATACCATAAGCATATGAATTGGTAATGTTATTGCCTAAAACTTGAGCATTATTAGCGCCTTCGATGTAGATACTAACTTTATTACTGTCCAGCGCATTATTGCTGACAGTTGCTGTACCCATATCTGATCCATAAACATGGATACCGTTGCTAAGAGTATATCCGTTTGTGCTACCAATTGTGTTACCACTGATGGTTACATTTTCTAAACCTTCAACATGAACGCCTTCAACTTTTGTATTGCGGACTGTATTATTAGTGATTGCGCTAATACCAGATACGTCTGTTAAATTAATACCGTAATATCCGCTATCCAAATTATTGCCGGCGACATTCCATGCAGAACCACCTGCTGCCTGAATAATACCATAGAAGTGAGAGTAAACATTGGTCATAGTGTTATCGAGAATGTTTGCTCCCTCAATATCCGAACCATGGATTGCATTGCCGAACACAGTATCAAAAACGTTATTTTGGACTGTTACATCAGCTCCGCCCAAGAGACGAATGCCTTTATCTGCAACCCAGTAAATATTATTTCCATCAATGAGTGTTCCTGTCGCATTGCTTACACGAATACCATCTAAATAAGAATGGTCGATTTTGTTATCAAGAATCTGAACATTATCCTGACCTTCAACAAAAATGCTGATTTTGTTACGATCAAGTTGGTTGTCAGAGATTATTACAGAACCATTATCAGGGCCCTGAATGTGGATGCCGTTGGCATTAGTCCATCCGTTCGTGCTACCGATTGTGTTATTGCTGATAGTTACATCTTCGAGGTTTTCAACGTGAACGCCTTCGACTTTCATATTACGAACTGTGTTGTCGTCAACAATTGTGGTTCCGCTAACATCTGTCAGGCTGATACCATAGTAACCGCCATCCAAATTATTGCTGGTTACGTTCCAGTCAGAACCGCCTTGTGCATGAATAATACCATAGAAATATGAGAACGCGTTTGTAATGGTGTTATTTAAAATATCTGCGCCTGCAACATCAACACCATTGATCGCGTTGCCATATACAGTATCAAAAGTGTTATTTGAAACAGTCACATCACCGCCACCAATCATACGGATACCTTTATCAGCAACCCAGAAAATATCATTTCCGTCGATCATTGTGCCAGATGCATCAGTTGTGCGGATAGCATCAAGGTAGGAATGGTTGATTTTGTTATCAAGAATTTGAACACCATCCTGACCTTCAGCAAAAATACTGATTTTGTTGCGATCAAGAGTGTTGTTTGAGATAACGACAGTGCCGTTATCTGGACCTTGGATGTGGATACCGTTACCGTTAATCCATCCGTTTAGGCTACCGATTTTGTTGTTGATGATGGTTACATTGTTGATGTTTTCAATATGTACGCCTTCGACTTTCATATTGTTAATGTCGTTATTGTCAATTGTATTGGTACCGCCAACGCCAATCAGGTTAACACCATAATAAGCACCAATCAGTTTGTTACCGGAAATATTCCAGTTAGAACCACCTACGCCGTTAACCATGCCATAGAATTTGGTGACAGTGTTGGCCACAAAGTTATTGAGAATAGAGAGGTTATTTGCATTGATAACATAAATACCGCTTTGGGAGGTATTATTGATCACGTTGTTTTTAAGTGTCACGTTATCTGCATTATCAACCAAAATACCATAGCCGTCAGCACCAGTTGCGCCAGCGAACATCATACCGTCAACAGTCACGCCATCAGCAGTAATTGTAACGCCTGGGGATTTAGGATTGACGAGTGTTTCTGCACCACGTGAACCACCCCAACCAGCTTTGCCAGCGTTGGCACCGTTCAAAGTAACACCTGCTTTATCAACGACCAGATGTTCATTATATGTGCCAGCAGCCACATCAATTGTGCCGTTGGTGTTAATGATGTTCAAGCCTTGAGCAATTTTTGCTTTGTCAGAGAGAACTTTTACTTTATCCGCAGAACCGGAAACTGTACCGTCAATGGTTGTTCCAAGTTTAACTGTTTTTGCAGTGATTGTAGTATTGCCTTTAACCTTCGCATAAGCACCGACATTGACCTTCTTCGCGGATAGAATAATTTTACCACCGTTCACCGTTGCAGAATCTGCGCGGGCAATACCGTTCATATTGACAACACTATCCACCACATTTTTTGCAGCGGCAGCGGTCATCTGAATTTTCCCACCGATGGCTTCGATTTTACCGTTATTTTCAGCCAAGAGGTCATCATTTTTATTGGTGTATGCCAAAGACACAAGTCCGTCACCATAAAGGTCAACAGTTGCAGTTTCATTACCCGCCGCCAAAGACACACGCCCCATATAAGCATTGATCACACCGTTGTTTTTAACAACAGGACCAACGAAAGCCACAAGACCATAATCACCCGCAGTCCCAACTGCTTTGATCACACCTTTGTTGATAATTTCGCCCGTTCCGAAGTTAGAGAAAAATAATGGCGCATCACCATCTGCTAAAGCTTGATTATTATCCAGATCACCAGTGGAGGCGATCAATGAACCCACATCAACACGAGAGTTTTTACCAAAAATGATACCATTTCTATCAATCAGAACAACAGTGCCGTTTGAATTCAGATTACCAAGAATTTTTGTTTGGATGGTCGGGCGATTATCGCGCGCCACGAATAATTTTGCATTGATGTTGACGGTCTGACCGTTCAAAATATCAAGGTTACCAGTACCGCTTGCTTTGCCATTAACTGTTGTCGCAGCGATGTTGGTTGTAGTTGGATCGACTATTGTTCTTGTAAAACCTAGACCAGTCATATCATCCCATGGTGCCGCCATTGCGGAAGATGAAAGGACAAGAGTACCTGCCGCCACCAATGCCGATGTCATCATCAGATGGGAAAGCGCACGTTTCGTATTGGTTTTGCGTCCGAAAAGGGTGTTCATGATAATTCTCCTGTCAATCATTTCAAAAATGTAATTTTTAGCTAAAGTATATATCGAGCAGTGGATATAATAACTTTAGGGTGTGTGGGAGATTGGCATACTAAACCTAAACATTCCCGAACACGGATTGGTATATCACTCTTACGTCAGATTTCACAACAATTAAAATAAGGTTAATAACCAAGAAAAAAATCCTGAAACCATTAATAAATAAGAATTTGAAAGGGGTTCTGGCATTTTCCATCTTTTTTATTAATGGAAGCTGTGATTTTTTTAACACAAATTATGAAAAAATAAAAAATAATCAGTTTTTCTTAGGTGTGGCCAGCTTTGTAATGAACATGGTTTGAAGAAAAAATAGGCTAAATATTAGTATTTTCTAATAATCCAAGTGTCTTGAGAATTTTTATGACACTATTTAGGCTTATGCTGGTCTTTGCTTTCTCGAAGTTTGTAACGACAGGAAACGTCAGATTTGCAAATTTTGCCAACTCATTGCGTGATAAGCACAACTCTTCTTTTCTTTTCAGAGAAGTTTTGACAAAGGCATCCCAGTCTAGAATAGCGAAATACTTAGATAGATCTGAGCTATCTAAGCGGCTATTTAAGTCCAGTGCACGAAAAATATTGAGGATTGTGTTTATGTTGAGATTGGTTAGGCCGCTCTCAAAATTAACAACGGTT
>Ga0155195_103_pt1 | contig 12902 bp, 15 predicted proteins | sample RifCSPhighO2_02_FD_106163 | JGI IMG/M metagenome (GOLD analysis project Ga0155195, IMG submission 106163) | Alphaproteobacteria bacterium RIFCSPHIGHO2_02_FULL_46_13
TGCTCAATCTGTGACATTTCTATTTTGTTGCAACATTGCTTTATCAATGGAAGTATCCCATATGCCTCGTTTATTCGCTTTTGCTTCTTCTTGCTCGGACTTGTAATAGCCCCCACTATATTTCCGGTAATCTTTAGCCATTCCGAACTTCACCATAGTGGCTCCAACATCAAGATCACCAGCTCTACACTGCATCACATCTCGTTTGTATTTGTCTGTATCAATTAGCCTACAATTTAAAATCTCACCATCAACCAAGCTTTGTAACAACCAGCTTGATACTTTATAGGCAGGATAGCCTTTTTCAGGTGCATCTATTCCCCAGACACGTATCATGCGTCCACCTGCAACAAACGTATCGCCATCGACAACCCGTTCAAACTTCAGAGAAACTTGGTTTGGTTTATCCTTGATCACCCCCCTTAATGAAGAACATAACTCGGATTCATTTTCACAAGGAGAACTGATTTCTTTTGCCTCTACAGAGAGTGGCAAAATCAGAAAACAAAGAATGAGAAGAAAGTTTTTTAGTGACATGCTGTATCGACAGAGCCCGCAGGCATTTGTATCCATTGAATGGTATTGGCAATCTTATTCCAGAGAATCATTTCCTGCTGATTTCCGGTTTCACGATATGTTTCAGCACGCCCCATCGCCCTGAAAAGAGCGTCATCACCATACTGATCAACATAAATTTGGGCCGTTTTATATATGTCTAGCTCTTCACTCATTCTGCCCCTTTATTTCTTTTAGGGTTTTTTCTGCAGTCGTGAAAATTTCTTCTATTTCATTTTGAAATGTTTGAGGACGATGGGAATCTGAAATATCAGTAGGCAGAGACAATTTTTGCTCAAGATATGAAACAAGCTCTTGAGCTCTTACTTCTGGTGATACAGTTTCAAAATCTGATTTTGCATTCATTTTTTGTTTCCTTGCGAGAAACTTATATCCCATAATCTTCAAGAATGCAAAAGTGCATACTATGAATATATTACCCTTTATAATTTCATTATTTCTAATATATGAATTATTTTATATATTAACTCTACTGTAAGAAAGCTCATATAAGCTTTTCCCAACAATCAGCACTTTTATCTGGAAAATGAGTGCTGGCCTTTAACGTAAATCAACAGTATAAGTACACAAATAAAATATTAATTTTTAGGATATACGAATGTCTTATCAGAATATGGATTACGCCCTTAAGCTTTGTGACTATACACATAGCTCATTTCCCGACCTCCCTTTGCAATACCTTAGGTGCCTAATTATTGTTTCATGTAATGAGGGGATAAGTATCAGTGACATCAGCCAAAAAATAGGATCTCCACTCTCAACAACCTCACGGATTATAAGTGCCTTAGAAAATAGGCGTCAAATGGGGGAAGCTTATAATCTTTTGCAGATTGATCTTAATCCTTTCGATAATAGGCAGAAACTAATATCTTTGTCTCCCAAAGGAAGAAATTTTATATGTCAGCTTGATAAAGCAATGGCATAAATCATTATCTAAACGGGCTTCCGATTAAATTAGGAATCATGCATGTTCTGACTTCTTTCATAGATGCAGAGTAACATAATGTATATTCTTTGCTTTCAGGTTCATCATATACACCGCGTGCAAATGCTCCCCCCATTGTCACCACAAAGAAAACCACTAAGAAAAAACCATACAAATTCATATTATTTCTCCTACTAAAGATTAAATCGCTTGCACAAGTCTATTATCCACCGACCAGGTCTCAGCACTTAAACTTCCAAAATGAAATGAATTTTCTATGGAGTTCCGAGGATAATGGAGAATACTTTCATATCGGCCTGATTTTTTCCTGACCCGCATAAGCTGTTCATACGTGATACGCATTGACGCTGCTTGTATTCTTTTGCCATCAATTTGAAGAGGACGCCCTATTTTAATTACATCAACATCTAATGCAGAAAAGACATGCCTTAAAACAAGACTCGGCATAATTCCTATGATCTTATCAATCCTAGTGATAAGACCAAACTCCAAGTATGCGAGAACCAGTTCATCCTTAACTTTCTTGCGTAATTCCGGAGGAAGCTGATGATCAATACAAAAACGTGTCCCTTCCCAAGCAACTTGAGAGGTGAAGATACTCTGATCATCCACCATTTCAGGCCATAAATCAGCAAGCATAGAATGATGGCTCAATGGAGTTAATCTACTAGCGCCTAGTGCATGTCCGTTTTCATCTGTAGCAACCAGGTAAACACTTGCGGGGGTATCGTATTGATCATATTCTAATCCCTCATACTCAGAGACGTTATAAAACTGTCTTTGCAAAAAGCATTTATGCCTTAATTTAAACTGAGATATAAATGCGGTATTCGTAGTATGTAGATTTTTATAAGTTGAACAAATAATCATTTCAAAATCTCCTGTTGTAGGGAGATTATGCGAGGAAATAAGAGTTCGAAGAACTACTCACTCAAGTGGTTTAGAATGAAATAAGACCATAGGAGACAGCCTTTACAACAACTGTAATACGGCTGTTCACATTAAATTTTTTAAAAATATTTCTCATGTGATAATTGATTGTAAACTCACTTAAATTGAGTATATCTCCAATATCTGGATCTGACTTGCCGCGAGCAACCCAAGACAAGATATCGCGCTCTTTGTCCGTCAAGGAAATATTAGAAACATTCTCTGTTTTTCCTTCGTGCAAGCGCTTGTATGAAATATAGAAGTGGTTGCAGTAGGCAGTGATAAGATCAAGCTTCCCATCAAAGCTATCATTCTTTTCACTTGAGGCAAGACTAATCCCCGCCAATTGATTGTTTGCACCTCTGAGAGGGGTGCAAACTCCATTCTGTAAGCCCGCCTCTTGTCCAAAGTTGAGACAATTTTTTTGCTTTTTATCAAGTATCATTTTTTTCGGGATAATATCCCAAGAATATGCACTTATTTGATTCAAGCCGTAAATCATGACCGGATCTATTTTGTCAAATTGATGTTCAAAATAATAGTTCATCCAATCTGATGGATAATTGTGAATGATCCCAGTACCTGCCGTTTGTCCTATATCATTATGATCAGTTGCAAGGCAAAACAATGCTCGATTAAGGCCATGTTTCTCAATAGCCTTTAAAAAAGTTGAGAAGAGCTCTTCCTCAGTTGTCAGATTTCTTGTCGATTCAACATAGTCTTCAAAGCTGTATGCCAATTTGAGTTCCCCACCACTAATAAGCTATATATTGAGAAAGTTGTAGGCTAACAACTAAATTATTAGGACACAATATATCCGAAAGGATATATTGTGTCCTAATTGGGTATATTCTTTCTATAATGATGCCCGATATTCCCGTAATATCGGAACAACCTCATCAGGAAGAAATTCTGTGAAAACAGTTTCTTCCTTTATATCACTGAGCAAACATTTGGGATCTAAACCATCCACACATCCCAAGTTTGGCTTATGCACAAAATACCCAAGCAATTTTTGCATCGTATCGGGAAGCTTGGAAGCGACCTCACGTGACGTTGCAAGAAACTGGTTTTCAGCTTGCTTCAGCCACCCCAGAGCATAGCTGTAAACAATACCAGTACGATAATTAGAAGTCCGGTTTGCTCCACCACTATGAAGTAAAGACCCCAAATAAATAAGGACGGAACCAGCTTTCATAACGCCATAAGTAATTTCTTCCGGTGTAGCATTTCGTTCCTCGGCCCATAAATGGCTTCCAGGAACAAGCTGAGTAGCACCATTATCTATGGTAAAATCATCTACTGCCCACATGCAATTCATCATTTTCTCGCTATTCTCTGCTTTATAAGGAAACATAGCATCATCACGATGAATGATTTGAGCAGGTTCTCCAGGGCCTATGCTAATAGCTTGAGTTAGATTGAGGTGATAATCAGTACAGCCGGGGAGAAGAAAGTGATCCATGACCGCCAGAATAGTAGGATGCGCGATCAGACTATTGCCCTCTGGCAACTTTTCAACTAGCCCACTTATTCTCTTTGTTTTATACCCATAGAAATCCCCACTACAATCTGCCGTAACCTTCAGCAAATTTTTTAATTCTGTTTGAATATTTTTAAAGCTATTGGGGGCTATTAAGCCCTCTATGACCACACACCCATCTTTCTCCAAAACATTCAAAATATCACTTAAAGAATTATTCTTAGTTAAAACCTGAATCTGAGACATAGCAACCTCCTTGTTATGCGATGCACTAACTGGAAGATCACCATAAATTACCAATGAGGTAACCTACTTAGCTAAGTAGTGGTTACATCGACTGTTGCTTGTTATTTTAAATAACAAAGGAGATAGCAATATGACCACAAAAAAAACGCGCCTATCGAAAGTAGATCTCCAGATCCTTTCGCGCAAAAGCATTACAAGACCGATTCTAGACGTATCTCTTGATTGGGCAATTATCGGACTCTGCATGTATATGTCATACGTAAGTGAAAACATTTTTATATATTTTCTATCAGCTCTCATTATTGGGAACAAACAGCATGCCTTGGCTATTTTAGGACATGAAGGTAGCCACTTCACACTTTTTACTTCCAAAAGATGGAATGATCTTTTTTCAAATATTTTTCTTTTCTTTCCTTTGTGCTTATCAGTCACCGGCTACAGAAATTTACATTCCCAACATCATAGATATATGAATACATCCCAAGATCCCGAGTTAATCCATCGGTCATCAAGAGCACCTCAATGGGATTTACCAATAACTCTTCGAAAACTAGCTCGCCTAGCAGTGTATGATATATTTGGCTACTCACTGGTTGACTTCATAATGATCGTTAAATTTTCAAAACCAGATCACAAAAGAACCTATTTAGAAATAATCATATTCCATGCGATCTTTATTATCGCTTTCTTACTACTCGGACTGTGGCCATTGATTGTACTTTGGTACGTATCACTTATTACCACTTTTATGATGTATTTCCGATTAAGGACTTGGCTAGAGCACCAAGGAACTGATGGAACACATAAGACACACCTCAGCTATATAGAGCGGGCACTCTTGTCACCTCATAATGCATGGTATCACTATGAACATCATACTTGGCCTTCTGTGCCCTATTACAATCTTCCGCATCTCAGAAAAATTATAGATGACGAACCAACAATATCTCTAAAAGAACTATTTGCATCATTTAGATTTATACAGCCTATAAAATCAGGCCAACCGCTCAAAAACTTACAACTAAAAAAGGAAACAACTCATGCGTAAAACATCTCAAAAAATATCCCCATTAGACACAACAGAAAAACCATTAGATACAACAGAAAAATATGATTTTTCTTCAATACAGAATATTGTCAAATCTATGGATTTTTTGAGAAATGAGTCAATAAAATGTAAAAACGACGATATTACCCTAATTTTAGACTCAGCTTTCAACATGTGCTTCGTAGCGTATTATATGGCACTAAGAATGGTCCCAGAGATGAGTGAGAATTAGAAAACATCCTTATTGTTTATGACCTTACATCGAATATGTAGGAAAAATAACATGAAACTACCGCTCATGGAGGGGGATGCAGAAAAAGCCCCCCCTCCTGGTCAATGTTGTCACATAGATAAAAAACAGGAACAGTGCACTGCCCTTAGATATAATGGCGTTAAAACTAATTCTGATGTGATAACAGCCAGTATGAAAAAATCAAGCTTCTCTTGGATCTATTCTATTTACTAACAATTTGGAAATTATACGAGCATGCAGAAAAATAGCCATTCTCGATATCCTCGAAAACTATTGGAAAAATTAAGCTACGATGAGATTTCCATTTGCTTTCAGCGCAGCCTCATCAGTCAACCCAGTCACATTGTCCAACTGTACTATAGATTGCCATCCATAGCTGCTTCCCGCTCCATCGCGGTCTACTTTAATGATGGTGTTAGCACCGGATGTTGTGAACTCGATAAAGCCTGTAATCGCACTTGACACAGGGTCATATCCGAACAATAAGTCTTTGAGGTCGATCTTATCACCTTGGCTGACATTAAAATCAAATATCCCGTCCATACGACCATCTAAATCCTTTGCCAAGAACATGAAGGTGTCAGCTCCACTTCCACCATTCAGAGCATCAACACCCTTGCCACCGATAAGAATGTCATTCCCAGCCCCACCAGCAAGGTAGTCATCACCTAAGCCGCCAATCAGGATGTCATTATGGCCTGAACCAGTGACAGCTTCTATATTGAACAGAGTATCACCCTCCGCATCGCCGCCTGTATTGATATTCGTCTCGAGATTGATATTTACGCCACTTGTTGACCGTGTGTAGCGCACAGTATCCCATCCATCTCCACCATCAATCAGGTCGGCTCCAGCACCACCTTCGAGGATGTCATTCCCTGCAAGGCCATAAATATGGTTATTCTGTGCATCACCATAGATTGTATCGCGCTGAGATGTCTGGTTTGAACCTATGATATTCTCAATAGAGATCAACGTATCCCCCTGAGCATCCCCATCTGACGCCGTTCCATTCTGAAGATCGATTGTCACTTTCAATAGAGAACCACTATAATCTGCAGTATCGTTCCCATTACCACCATTGAGGATATCGGCTCCTGCTCCACCTACCAGAACATCATTGCCATCATATCCGTTCAGGGTTTCATCGGCAGTCGTACCCATCAGAGTATCATTACCGGAAGTCCCGTTAATGGTAAGGCTTGGAGATGTTGTCACAGCATCCGGCATAATGAGGTTACCGCTATTGAAGAGAGCTTGCTCATCAGTCAGTCCAGTTACATTGTCCAGCTGAGCTAATATCTGCCATCCATAGGCTGTTCCAGCACCATCACGGTCTATTTTGACAATCGTATTAGCACCTGATGTACTGAACTCAACATAATCAGTAATAGAACTGGTGGACGGATTATACCCAAAGAACAAATCTTTCAGATCAATCTTATCACCTTGGCTGATATTAAAGTCCGAGATTCCATCTGCAGTTCCGTCTAGGTCTACAGCTCTGAACCGGAATGTATCAGCACCATTTCCACCGTTCAGGGAATCAACAGCTTTCCCACCGATAAGGATGTCATTACCATTCCCTCCAGCTAGATAGTCACTCCCGTTACCACCGATCAATGTATCGTTGTAATTTGAACCTACGACGGCCTCGATATTAAAGAGTGTATCCCCTTCGGCATCGCCCCCTGTGTTGATATTAGTACCTAGGTTAATATATACGCCACTTGTTGATCGTGTATAACGAACATTATCCCATCCATCTCCACCATCAATCAGGTCGGCTCCAGCACCACCTTCAAGAACATCATTCCCTGCAAGACCATAAATCTTATTATTGGCCGCATTCCCGTAGATAGTATCACGTTGAGATATAATGTTTGATCCAGTGATATTCTCAATGGATGTTAGAGTATCGCCTTGAGCATATCCACCTGATGCCGCGTTGTTCAAAAGATCGATAGAAACAGCAGCCGTTGACGCATTATAATCAACTGTATCCGATGGCCCAGCACCTACAAAATTCTCCACAGGCGCTGTTGCTACAAAGTTAGAGCCCCCACTATGTGCAGATATATAAGCCTGCAACTGCGCTAACGTCATCTCTGACTGACCAGAAAATGAGAATGCTTCAATTTGTGTGATATCATCAAATGTAATGCTGTTAGTGGAATTAATGAAAGAAAGAACATTACCAGTAATACGAACATCATTTGTTGAAAGGGAGGAATCAAACACAACCTTATCCATCGTGCCAGACGTATCTGTAATACTATCCGCACCACTTAGATATATGTATGTATCGTTCCCGGCATTCCCAAATAATGCATCATCCCCTACACCGCAATCAATGGTATCATCACCATCCCCCCCATAAATTGTATCATTGCCAGCCTTTCCAATAAGAACATCACTCCCTGCATTACCATAGATGGTATCGGCATTTTCATCTCCCTTCACAAGATCATTGAAGGCACTACCATAAATTATTTCGACATTGCTAATGGTATCCATACCATTTTCGCCGTCCATCACTGTGTGAGCGGCCAAGTCTGCCGTAATGGCGGAGCTTGAATAATAGTAACTCACACCATCTTGCCCATCACCACCATCTATGAGGTCATTTCCAGCATGTCCAAAAATAAGGTCATCGCCTGCACCACCATTTAGAACATCATTACCAAATCCACCATATAGTTCATCATTCCCATCACGACCATTGATAATATCGTCTCCTGGATTACCATAGAGGAAATTAGCATTTTCATCGCCGTTGATTGTATCATTGTAGAAACTGCCATAAACAATTTCAATACTTGTAACCGTATCAACACCACCATTGCCATCCAGAATGATATGACTGTCCAAGTCTGCGTTAATGCGTGATCCTGAATAATAATAGCTTATTTCATCGCGCCCAGTCCCGCCATCAATGTCATCATCCCCGGCAAAGCCAAAGAAAAGATCATTTCCCTCGAAACCCCGGACTATATCTTTGACGCTTGACCCCCAGAATGTGTCATTTCCTGGGCTTAACCAATATTCATAGGTCTTATCATCCGTCTTTGCATAGGCTGTCAGTCCATAGCCCTGATAAGTTACAACTGGAATAAAGACAGGTGGAATATATACTGAAGATGTTTCAATAAACTCCTGTGATGTCAGTGTCTCTCCATCTTGAAACACAAAACTGAAATGATCTTTATACCCAGTAATGCTCGCCAGTTTTTGGTTACTCTTGTACAGAGATAAATCATTATCTTCGATTTTATATGTCAGTTGTGAGGCAATCACATTGTCAAATGTAATGATATTTGCACCCACATGATCATTAATCACAACGTTGTTGGTGTAATTGGAAATTTTATAAATATCATTTCCCTGCCCACCTGTTGCCGTTTCAGATGACCCGAATTGCATAAAGAATGTATCGTCCCCTGCGCCACCATAAAGGATATTTGCTCCTGCCTCGCCATAGATCAGGTCATCGCCACCGTCTCCGTAAATGGTATCGTCTCCGTCACCACCATGAAGTGTATCATTCCCTAGATTACCCGATAATGTGTCATTCCCCGCCAATCCGAATAAAACATCATCACGATATCCACCCGACAAAACATCATCCGCATCTGTTCCCACCATCGTCCGTGAATGTCCCCAATGGACTTCATCGCCGCCCATCAAGACAGGATAAGACAAAGGTTCTGCGCTCAGTGTCATCGTGCCGTCTGTTGATACATCCACGTATCCGGCTTCACTCTGCAATACGATCTGGATTGTTTGAAACCCTAGACCATTATCTGCCGCAAAATTCTCAACTGCAATACTTCCATGACCCGCAATGCTGAGGACAGCAGAATATAACACCGCCCCCGTCTCCACATCATATCCTGACACCGTGATAGACCCGACAGACACGTCTTGCAGTTCGATATCAGGAGCCAATGACAATTGTTCCAAATGGCCGTAGATCACATCATCCCCACCCGTATAGACGACAGCCGCCTTGGTATAATCATCATTGATCGTGATCGTATCATCGCCCAAGCCCGACACAAACCCGATCCATCCGTATGACCCAAAACCGCTCACCGCACTTTCCATCGTCACAGTATCGCCATGGTTTGTTCCGACCATGGTGGAATATTATTCATATCAATAATGTAAAATTACCATACAACTTCTGATTTTATTGTATGATAGTTATCGTTTACCCCCACCGACTCCGCGAGGCCGCCACCCAAAGAGTGACCAGTCAGAGAAATTTTAGCGTTTCGGGGGCAGCATTATTATTCTGTTTTATTACATCATTATAAAATCAGCCTAATGTGACTTGGCTGCGCTGAACGGTGCTGGCGAAATCTGCTTCGTCAGATAGAAAAGGATGACATTACTGGATTATTGAGAACTGTCCATAACACGCCAGAATCAACAAATTATAAGAGCTTCTTTCAAATACCCCCCCCAAAAGAATGGCAGGGCTTATTTTCAGGTCTTTGAGAAAATATATGCCGGTATTTTCGCAAAATTCCCAGTATTTTCCCAGATAAACCGTGATTGCCTATGAGAATTTTTATCGATAGACTACATCCACCGCCAGCCTCCTAAAATAACAACTTCATTGCACACGCATTTAGTTAGTTAAAATATCGCCTTCCAGATTAAAACGGGGATAAATATGATCGAAACCAGAAAACGTACTTTAGCCAGAATGATTAGTTATCGGATCACAGCTTGGATTTTCACAATATTCTGGACGTATCTATTTACGGGAGACATCGGAAAATCGACGGGCTTTGCAACACTCCTGCACTTACTGCTGAGCATTGATTATTACATCCATGAGCGCATCTGGCTTAGAATAAAATGGGGACTAAACAGCGGTCAGAAGCAATAGATATCTTCTGTGGTTAGGCTAGCTCTTTATTCAAAGCATCTTTCACTTTATCATAGGTCAGTACAATTTTTTCTAATATGGCACTGCGCTGCTCCAATGTAGCCGTTTCCATATCCTGCGCCTCATCACAAAGATCTTGTAGCAACTCTGCCCCCACATTTGAGGCTGCGCCTTTCAGTTTATGAACAATCTCTACCCATTCATTTGAAAAACCATCAACACAATATTTTTTCAACTCCATGATGCTGGAATCACTCTCCTTGAGATATAAATTGATCAACTTTCGTTCAATATCTTTATCGCCCTCTGATATATCTTTGAGTAAATCAAGATTAATATAAACAACCATACTATCGATTATCTCTTGCAACTTGGGGGCACTTACTATCGTTTTTTCCTGCATATAGCCAACAGTATTAGCCTTCGGTACATCCAGATCAATCCACCTGGAAATCACATTTTTGAACAGATCAGAATTGATCGGCTTGCTGATATAATCATCCATGCCACATTCCAGACATGCTTCTTTATCCCCCACCATAGCATTCGCCGTCATCGCAATAATAGGAGTATGCGTTTCTTGTCCGCGCCTTTCAATTTCCCTGATTTCGCGAGTGGCATCATACCCATTGATGACAGGCATGTGACAATCCATTAAAATCAGGTCATAATTCTCCGCCAGAACCGCCGTAATGGCCTCTTGCCCATTCTGAACAAGCGTCCATTGCTCAATGCCTATTTTCTTTAAAAGGCGTGCAATGAAAGCTTGGTTAAGAGGATGGTCTTCGGCGACCAATACCCGAGCATTCACAGAGGATACTTTGTTATTCGACAGATGCGGATTAGAATCAGATTGTATAAGAAAAATTTGATCCAATGATGGGGATAATGTGGTCGTCTGAAAAGGTATTTTAACGCGAAAAACTGACCCAACCCCCATGGTGCTTTGTACGGTAATGCTACCTCCCATTAATTCAACCAGATGTTTGGTAATAGCAAGCCCCAAACCCGTCCCGCCAAATTTACGCGTAGTCGATGCATCAGCTTGAGAGAACTTTTCAAAAATTTTTTCAAATTTATCTTCTTCAATACCTATGCCTGTATCAATAACGGCTATATCGACCAATAGCTTCCCGTCTTCAATTTCTGTTGCGTTCACTTCAATACTGGCCAAACCATTTTCGGTATACTTCAATGCATTGCCAACTAAATTTGTAAGAATGCGCGCAACCCGCACCGGATCCCCCAGAAGATTTGGAACATGACCGCAATGCCATATTTTTTCCAACAGGATACCCTTCTTGCTAGCAATCTGAAGCAAGGAGTTTTGAACATTCCCAACAACCGTCTCGAGTGAGAATGGGATTTCTTCTAAAGTAACGCTATTCGCTTCGATTTTTGATAGATCCAAAATATCATTGACGATATTCAGCAAATTGGTTGCTGACTTGTAAACAATATCGATCATCTCAATTTCGTCCCGCCCCAATTTTCCATCATCAAGAAGAAGCCTAGACATACCGATAATACTATTCATCGGCGTCCTCAGTTCATGCGACATATTGGCCAGAAACTCTGATTTTGTATTTGTGGCGGCCTCTGCACGCTCCTTTTCTTCGAAAAGCTCTTTGGTTCTATCGGCAACCAAGGCTTCTAAATTTCTTCTATGCTCCTCAAGCTCACTATTCTGCTGCGCCATTTCATCAGACATTAGCCTGACGGCACGTTCATTCATGCTGCGAATCTGGTCGTACTCATGATATGTGGTATTCACCATCTCAATGAGAGTCTCAAAGTTAATATCCCCTACTTCAGAGCCAGCCTTTCGCAGCTGGCGCACAAGCAGACGATTTAAATTATCAGGCAATTTAATCTTCATAGAGCACCGTAATAGTCATGGTTTGATTATGCAGACTGCACTCATCCGTATATTGCTCGTGACATATCTCTCCGTACGAATAAAACCCTATGGTAGGGATTTTGTGATCAAAAACTTCTGCGACCGCTTCGGTTTCGTCTGATATGGATTGGCCCAGTAGTAACTTTCTTCCAATACAACTCACAAGAATTGCAATACTTGAATTAGCATGCCCTGCTTGAGCAAGCCCGGCAGCCTTAGAGGCCCCGTCAACCAAGAGTGAAAAATCGCCCCGCATAAGCTGTGCGATATAACCAGTTGGCACTTCATCTGCAAAAGTTATAGATTTATCCTGCTCATTAATAGCCATCATCGTGCGTACAATTTCGCGTTGGGATTCTTGGGTTGGCTTAATACTCAATGGAAAAAGAAGTCCACTTGCGGGTAATTTGTCAGCTTCCTCGCCAAGGTATTGTTTATAAAGATCGAGTGCCGGCTTGTTATCAAGTTCATACAGCACATTGCCTTCAGATTTCGTGATTGTCCTTTTAGGACCAAAAGGACTCCACCCGCCTACGCAACCATAATTTACATGTATAGAAGATCCGTAAAACCCAACGGCGGCTATACGCTTATATTTTGCACGCTCATTCAGGCCAACA
>Ga0155195_155_pt1 | contig 12768 bp, 12 predicted proteins | sample RifCSPhighO2_02_FD_106163 | JGI IMG/M metagenome (GOLD analysis project Ga0155195, IMG submission 106163) | Alphaproteobacteria bacterium RIFCSPHIGHO2_02_FULL_46_13
TCATAATAGGTAAGCGTTGCCGCGACCAATTCTTCTTTGGATCTGAAATATTTGTAAATCGTGCGTTTGGATATACCGGAATCAGCCATCACCGCGTCCACACCGGTGGCATGAAAGCCATGATGGTAAAAACTATTAAAGGCCGTTTGAATGATTTCGTCGCGCTTCGGGGTAGTTTGTGCGGTGCTTTGAGGCGTGCTTTCGGGGGCGTTCTTCATGGTTTTTCCTGTTGTTCAAATAATTATATCAACAACACTTGACAATGTAAACAGATAGGTTTACTTTTGTAATTGTAAACAGAACTGTTTACCTAACCGAAACCAACATTAGGAGTTTAAAAATGACACAACGTCTCAGCCAAATCGACCCAGCCGCAGCCACTGGAAAAGTAAAAGAAATCATGGATGCCACCATGGCAAAACTTAAAATCATCCCGAACATGTACCGCGTCATGGCAACATCCCCGAAAGTGTTCGAAGGCTATATCGACCTGAATAACGCCATGAACGCGACCTCGCTTTCCGCAAAGCTCAAAGAACAACTGGCTATTGCGGTTGCCGAAACCAACGGTTGTGACTATTGCCTGTCTGCGCATACGGCAATTGGCACAATGCTCGGCGTCAGCGCAGATGATTTAAGCGCCGCACAATCCGGCAACGCCAGCGATGCAAAATCCGCCGCCGCCCTTCAATTCGCGCGCAAAGTATCGTCCGAACGTGGTCATGTAAGTGATGCAGATTTGGCAGCCGTCAAAGCCGCAGGATATAGCGATGCAGAAATCGTTGAAATCGTGGCCATTACCGCCACCAACATCCTGACCAACTTCGTCAATAATGTTGCAGGCACAACAATCGACTTCCCCGTTACCAGCTTTAACACCAAAAAAGTTGCGTAATTTAGTCAATCATCAAAAAGGCCGCGAGGAATAACCCTTCGCGGCCTTTTTTGCTTATTTCTTTGAGAATCTATCCCGTCGCCAAAATCCGCTTCACCGCATCCGCAGGAACTGGTTTTCCTTCCACAGGTGACGACGCAATCGCCTCATCCAGCTTGGCGCGATCTGCCTCGGACGACAATTCAAACCCCATCAAAGCGCGCCCGATATTCTCCCCCGTATAGGCGTAGTTGAAATAACAAAGATTGGCAAACCCAGACACTTTGCGCATCAATTCACGCAACGCCCCTTTCCGCTCAGGAAAATGAACGTGCAGCAAAACAGGGTGTTTAAACAAAGCTGGGTTATAATTAATCACGCGATACCGGACATCTGGGTCGTCGGTCACATCTTCGAACGCAATATTATTTTTGCGAAGCTCGGTATACAGCGCGGTCATTTTATCAGGTATCGCCTCGAACGCGATCACGGGATATCCGTCTGTTTCGGATATTTTTCCGTACTGGAATTCAGTGACATTGACGTCCGCAAAAATACTGTCGAGGAGGCCTAACAAACTTCCGTTCTTTTCATTCAAATGGAACCGCAAATATTTACGGCGTTGCGCCCCGATTGCCGACTGGCTCGATATTAACGCCAGCTTACTGAAATCCATATTGGCGCCACACAGAATCACCAGAATTTTTTTGCCCGCAATCAACGCAGCGTTCGCGCGCGCAAATTTGATAAAGCCCGCCAAACCCATTGCCCCTGCGGGCTCAGGAATCACGCGTTTGGATTCCCAATATTGTTGAATGGCCGCAGACACTTCTTCATTGGTGACGGTGATCATGTCATCTAAATAGGTTTTACAAATCTGGAATGTTAAATCCCCGGGGCGTTTGACCGCCGTCCCGTCACAGAATGTATCAATATCATGAAGGGTCACAGGCTCACCGCGTTTCAGTGACGCATCCATACTCGCCTGCCCCACCCCTTCAACACCGATGATTTTGGTGTTCGGGTGGTGCGCCTTGATCCATGACGATACCCCCGCCGCCATTCCCCCACCGCCGATTTGGACGAACACATAATCGAATGGCGCTTCACCCGATAACATGACTTCATCCGCAATGGTCGCCTGTCCCGCAATCGTATAAAGATCATCGAACGGGTGAACATAGGCAAGGTTATTGTCCGCCACATATTTTTTGGCTTCATCCGATGCCTGATCAAACGTGTCGCCCGTCAGGATAATTTCAACATGGTTTCCGCCATGAAGTTTCACAGCTTTTTGTTTCATCATCGGCGTTGAAATCGGCATAAAAATCTTGGCCTCAATCCCCAGCATTTTTGCGGCTAACGCAACACCCTGAGCATGGTTTCCCGCCGAAGCCGCCACCACAGTCCGAACGCCCCGACTTTCCACCAATTGCGCCGTACAATTATAAGCCCCGCGCCATTTATAAGCATTAATCGGCGATAAATCCTCACGCTTCACAAAGACCGCGGCGTCAATATCAGGCAGAATAATCTCCTGCAACGGGGTCGGGTTTCCCGCCCGATACACACGGGTACGGGCGCGTAAGATTTCGGTATGGAGGGTAGATGGATGATATGTCGTCATGATGGTGAAAAGCTAACCAGTTTTTGCGACGACACGCAAGAGAACTCAATAGAAAAAAGGCCTCATCAAGGCCTTTTTCATTTGAATCTAAACCATTCGGGAATCATTGGCATTGACCTGACGGGTCAAATATCTGGCCATGACGTAAGCCCAGTCTTTATCGGTATTTTCAACCGTATGTTTCCGTGACGCACGGCGGAGCAACCCTTCCATGCGGTCTGACGACATGTTGGGTTGATTGAGTGACTGGCGCAATTTGTTCAAAGAGACGTGGCAGCAATAGCCGGCATAGTCCATATTGGGCGCGCCCCCTGTCTCGACAATAGTGGAATAGGCCGTGCCACCTTCCTCAAGGATAGCTTTGATATTTTGATGGATAATTGAACAACTCATTTGAATACCTCCTGTAAATATGTGGTTGACGTTTTTTGTCATTTTTATGTCCCTTTTTTCCGCACACTTATTAAGTTTTACTCAGGTTGAATGTTCATTCTTTAGGCAAACAGGTAATTTTGTTGCTTATTAATTTAATAAAAAGAACAATAAAACCAATTCGCGCTGAAGAGATGAATAAACATACCCTATTTTGATCTATGTTGCAAATAAGCAACATCTAATACGATGCGTTTTATATGACTGTTCCGCCAAGCGTTTGACTCATAACGGGTTTTTTGCCAGAAACTAAGAGATGCGGTGTGGATTTTTTCGGAAACCGCGCCTATAAAGGGCATTTAAAGCATATAAAAGGAACGAATCATTATGCGCGCATTCATATTTCCGGGCCAAGGCTCGCAGTTTATCGGAATGGGTAAAGACTTAAGCGAAGCCTTCCCCGAAGCCCGTGAAGTCTTCGAACAGGTCGATGACGCCCTCTCTCAAAAATTATTCGCCCTGATGACCTCTGGCGCAGAATCCGATTTGAACCTGACCGAAAATACCCAACCCGCTTTGATGGCGGTTTCGATGGCGATTGTGAAAGTTCTGACAGGTCAGGGCGGAATTGATCTCTCCAAATCCGCAACCTTCCTCGCGGGACATTCTCTCGGCGAATATTCTGCGCTCACTGCCGCAGGGTCATTTGATATTGCAACCTCTGCCAGACTTCTGAAACTGCGCGGACAAGCCATGCAACGTGCCGTCCCTGTGGGCGTCGGCGCAATGGCGGCTATCCTCGGGCTCGACTTGCCAGACGTGCAAGCCATCACTACTGAGGCCACCGCACAAGCCCTCAACGGCGAAACCGTCCAATCCGCCAACGACAATTCCCCGGGTCAGGTCGTGATCTCTGGTCACACGGGCGCAGTTGCGATTGCAATGGAACTGGCAACCGCCAAAGGCGCCAAACGCGCCCTGCAACTCCCTGTCTCCGCCCCTTTCCACTGCACCCTGATGCAACCCGCGGCGGATGCAATGGCTGCGGCTCTCGCAGACACCATCATACAAATTCCATGTTTGCCCATCGTTGCAAACGTCACCGCCAACGCAGTCTCTGACCCCAACCTCATCCGCAAATTGCTGGTCGAACAAGTGACAGGCACCGTGCGCTGGAGAGAATCCGTGATGTGGATGAAAGAACAAGGCATCTCCGAAATGATCGAACTCGGCGCAGGCAAAGTTTTATCAGGCCTCGTCAAACGCATCGAAAAAGACGTCGCAACTGAAAGCATCGGCACACCGGAACAGATCGAAGCCCTCATCGCAAAATTGAAATAACATCTCCCCCTTAGCCTTCTCCCCTCGGGAGAGGGTTGGGTGAGGGAAAATCCAACCACAACCAAAAAGGAATTTAAAATGTTTAATCTCACAGGAAAAACAGCCCTCGTCACTGGCGCAACAGGCGGTATCGGCGAAGCCATTGCCCGCGCGCTTCATGGACAAGGAGCAACTGTCGGAATCTCTGGCCGTAACGTGGATAAACTCAATGCGCTTGCCGCAGACCTCAAAGAACGCGTATTCGTTCTTCCTGCCGACCTTGGTGCAGAGGGCGGCGTTGACGGACTTGTAGCCGATGCTGACAAAGCCATGGGTCAAGTGGACATCCTCGTCAACAATGCTGGCCTCACCCGCGATAATTTATCCATGCGCATGAAAGACGAAGAATGGGACGAAGTGATTGCCGTCAACATGACCGCCACCTTCAAACTCGCAAAGGCTGTCCAACGCGGCATGATGAAACGCCGCTTCGGTCGCATCATCAATATCGCGTCCGTGGTCGGTGTGATGGGCAACCCGGGTCAATGTAACTATGTCGCGTCCAAAGCAGGAATGATCGGCTGGTCAAAAGCCATGGGGCAAGAAATCGCCTCCCGCGGAATCACCGTCAACTGCGTCGCCCCGGGCTTCATCGCCACCTCAATGACCGAAGTCCTCACCGACGACCAAAAATCCAAAATCTCCTCCACCATCCCCATGGGCAAAATGGGCAGCGCGATGGATATCGCCGCCGCCGTCACCTACCTCGCATCTGACGAAGCAGGCTATGTGACAGGCGCAACCATCCATGTGAATGGCGGAATGGCAATGGTTTAAGGATAAGATGAACAAGTACCTGAAATTATTTCTATATCTGTTTCTGCTCTGGTTCAGCAGCTATGCAACCATGAAATATATGGATGTGAAATACACACTCAGCGAGCAAGCGATCAAAGAAGCGACCATTCCTTTGGACAAAGTTTTTCAATCAGGGAACGTAGATATTCCTGCTAAAAATTTCCACTGCGAGGGTACGAAGGATCAGAAAGTCGGCACAATTCTCAGCTCCATCCTCACCTCTGCGCTCAACAACAAAGAGGTGCGATTGGGCTATTTCTGTGACGAATCTGCTAATCCAGTACCGATCAATTGTTCATTGGTCATGACCTGCGGCTTCTTCAAAAACCCAGACGAATGCAGCAGTCGCACCTTATCCTTCACAACCGACCCACATCAAAACATTCTTCCAGATAGTTTTGCCTGCAAGGATGTGCCGTAAAAAATGAGAACTATGATATAAGAAAAAAGGAGCCTCACGGCTCCTTTTTAAATTCTAATATCTAGCAGAACTAGGCTGCTGGACGTGAGCGGCGGGGTGCGCCGTTTCCGCCATCTGATTTAGCGCCGAAAGGTTTGGAACCACCGAATTTCTTCGCTCCGCCAAATCCGCCTTCTTTCTTAAATCCACCTTCTTTTTTGAAAGCAGGTTTATCGCCGAAAGATTTTTTGTTGCCGTCGCGGTCGCCCCCATGGGAAAACGCTTTTTTAGGAGCATCTTTTGACCATTCTTTTTTAGCACCAAAAGCTGGTTTACCAGAACCTTCGCCACGTTGTTTTCTGAATTCTGCTTCAGGAACCCATGCGCGTTTCGGAGCATCGGAGCGATCACCTTCTGCACGAGCAGGACGGTCGCCGAAGCTACGTGCTGGACGTTCGGAACGGTCACCAAATGAGCGACCTTCAGAGCGTTGTGGGCGATCGCCGAAAGAACGAGCCGGACGATCTGAACCCTCACCGCGTTGTTTTCTAAATTCCGCCTCAGGAACCCATGCACGTTTCGGTGCATCGGAACGGTCAGATGAGAATGAACGCTCTTGGCTTGGGCCTTCAGGAGACCATGGTTTGCGGTTTGCGCTTTCAGAATATTGTGGGCGGTCATCGCGTTCGAAAGAACGTTGTGGACGATCATTACGATCAAATGAACGACCTTCGGATGAAGAATCTTTTGCTTTGAAAGATGATTTCCAGGAAGGTTTGTCGCCACCTGATGCACCGCCAAATTTACGTTCGCCAAAGCTGGTTTTCGGAGCATAGCTACGTCCGCCACCATTGCCGTCGCGTGATCCACCAAAGCTGCGTTTACCGCCGCCTTGACCACCGCGTGAAGAACCACCGCGTCCGCCGGTGCGTTCATATCCGCCTTCGGCTTTTGCTTTACCCGGGTTCATCAGACGATCAATCGCCGCCCATTTGGAACGGTCTTGACCGGAAATAAGACAAATTGCTTCGCCTTCCTGACCGTTACGGCCTGTACGGCCAATACGGTGAATATAATCTTCCGGACATTGTGGAAGGTCATAGTTAATAACGGTTTCCAGCATCGGAATATCCAACCCACGCGCCGCAACATCAGTTGCAACAAGGATACGAACATCATTTTTGCGGAAGGTGCGGATGACGCGGTCACGTTGACCTTGACGCAAATCACCGTGGATCGCATCAGCAGAATGATTCTCGCGAACCAGACGACGTGCCAAACGGTCTGCGCCATGTTTTGTTTTCACGAACACAATGATCTGACCTGAACGTGCGTCCAGAAGTTTCACGAGTTCATCATGTTTGGAATCATCGTTCACATGAACGAGTTCTTGTTTGATTTTTGCAGCAACAACGTTCGTGACCGCAGTTTCAATACGAACAGGATCTTTCAAATAATTTTTAGCCAGTTTCATAATGTTCGGCGGAACAGTCGCAGAGAACATCAATGTCTGACGTGTTTCAGGCAAATATCCTGCAATGGCTTCCAATTGAACACCAAAGCCCATATCGAGCATTCTGTCTGCTTCATCCAGCACCAAGAAATCTGCTTTGGAAAGGCGCAAAGTATCGCGTTCCAAGTGGTCATTGATACGACCTGGTGTTCCGATAATGATGCGTGGTTTTTGTTGCAATTGATTGAGTTGTTTGAACATCGCTTCGCCACCGATCAGAAGGGCAGTTTTCACGCCACATCCGTCAGGCAGAAATGCTTTCAACTGTGTCATCACCTGAACCGCCAATTCGCGGGTCGGGGTCATCACCAATGCAATGCTGTGTGGTTTTGTCAAAATATGGTGAACAAGCGGAAGACCGAACGCACCGGTTTTACCAGTACCTGTCTGTGCAGTGCCCAGAATATCTTTGCCTTCCATGGCAGCTGGGATCGATTGTTCTTGAATAGGGGTCGGGGTTGTAAATCCGATAGAAGTTAGTTTAGTAGTCATAGCCTCAGAGAGGCCGAAGGTTGAAAACCCGGTCATCATTTAGTCCTTTTTAATATGTGCTGGGATGACCACCATGGTCAAACCAAGAGCCAACAATCTTCTCCTCCCTGAAATCATTATCAGGTCATATCGGAGAGGCTCTTGTTCAACACATTTAAAAGAACTTTTGATGTTCAAATGAATAGCTCTAATAACAACTATTCGGGGTGCGGAAAAAAAGCATTCGCAAACTCGTGGGGGAGTTATGCACAGGTTTTAAAAATATGTCAAGAAATATTAATAATAGAATAATACTGGTCATCGGTGAAAAATAAAAATTGAGAACCATTCTTCAACTGAGTCTGATTTATGATATGCTGTCCTTGAATTTCCACTGTGTCAAAACACCTCACAACATCATTTAAACAAAGCGAAACGGTATGAAAAACCTAAAAATCAGCTATAAAATCCTTACCTTTATGTTTCTGTTGACTTTTTTGGCGGGCGGCCTTGCTGTAAGACTTGTCTCTTCTATGTCGATGGTTAACGACCAATCTACCATTATTGCAGAAAATTGGCTTCCATCCGTTAAAGCCACCTCTTCTCTGAACACGGCAACATCCGATTTCCGCCTTGCGGAATGTACGCATGTCGGAACAACGGATCCAGCAGTCATGGAAAAAGTCGAAAAAGATCTCTCAGCCGTTATCGCAAATATAAACGATCTCCGCAAAACCTATGAACCTATGATTTCCTCACCCGAGGAAAAGGCGCTCTACGAAAAATTCTCAAGCGATTGGGATAAATATATGGTGGCTCACAACCAATTTATCACCCTGTCGAGAGCCAACAAAAACGAAGAAGCCAGCCAAATTCTCTATGGCGATAGCCTGAGCCAATTTAACGATGCCTCAGAAACTTTACTCAAACTTGTCGAATTAAATGCAAAAGGCGCAGATGATGCGAGTGCCACAGGGGATAGTATTTATGCAACACAAAAAAATATAGCGATTGCAGGAATCTTGATTATGGTGGCTTTAGCAGGTGGTTGTACCTTCCTCTTAACTCGCGCTGTCGCAACCCCTATCATAGGCATTACAAAATATATGAGTATTTTATCGGGTGGTGAATTACGCCAAGATGTTCCATTTAAAGACCGCAAAGACGAAATCGGCGAAATGGCTGACTCATTACAAATCTTCAAAGACGGACTGGTCGAAGCCGAAGAGCTCCGCGCCAAAGCCGATGCCGAACGTTTAGAGAAAGAGCGTCGTCAGGAACGCATTAATGCTGCGACCGCCAAATTTGAACAATCTATGTCTTCTATTGTCAAAGTTGTGGCCTCTGCTTCAACCGAACTTCAGGCGTCCGCTCATACCCTTGCGGCTTCGGCTGAGGAAACATCGGTTCAATCGAACGCCGTCTCTGCAGCCTCGACCGAGACATCTGCAAATATCCAGACTGTTGCCGCATCAACCGAAGAATTATCATCCTCGATTGGTGAAATTACCCAGCAAGTGACACGGTCATCATCAATTGCTAACGAGGCCGTGGAAAAGAGTCGTATTGCTATCCAGTCCATCAATAAACTTCTGGAATCCGCACAAAAAATTGGTGAAGTCACAGCCGTCATTTCCGACATTTCCGGACAAACCAACCTCCTCGCCTTGAACGCCACGATTGAGGCGGCACGGGCTGGGGATGCGGGTAAAGGCTTTGCGGTTGTTGCGAACGAGGTCAAAGGACTGGCGGCCAACTCCGCACAATCCGCCGACCAGATTTCCACCCAAATCACGCAGATTCAGGAAGATACACGAATTGCAGCAAAGGCCGTTCAGGATATTACATCCATTATCGATCAAATCAGCGAAACATCTTCCAGTATTGCTGCAGCCATCGAACAACAGGCCGCCGCAACTTCCGAGATCACCCGAAACGTCAACGAAGCGTCCAACGCATCGGTCGAAGTGGATCAGAATATTGCAGGCGTCAGCCAAGCCACAGCATCGACAGGTGCCGCAGCATCCCAACTTTCAGGCTCAGCAGAAGAGCTCAGCAAACAGGCCGAAATCCTGAAACACGAATTCGACACCTATATCAACGCGATTAATAACGCTTAAAAATAAACTTCGTTTCAATCAAGCCCTCCCCTCAAAAAGGGAGGGCTTTTTTCATTGCAGAGCTCTTTGTGCTTTTGTGGTGAAAGGCCTTGAAACCCCTTGACATATTAGGATTTATATCCTATAACGCCCCCATGAGTGCTGTACCAAAACCCCAAGAGCTAAAACGGCAGGGGCAGAGATCATGGACAGATGCACAACGCGCCGAACAGGCCGCGAAGCTCCACGCCCGTAAAATCTGGCTAAAATCCACCGGTCCCCGCACCGCCCAAGGCAAACTCAAATCCTCCCAAAACGCCCGCAGTGCGGGTTATGAAGAACGCCAAGAATTGAAAGCAATGTGCCGCTATTTACGCACCCAGAAATCCTATATCGAGCTGATCAGATTCTATACAAAACAAGGAGATAGACTATCCCCTCACGCCCAAATGCAGATGGAAATGCGTCTTGATTTTTTTGAAAACGAGCTAATAGATATTGAACGTCAAATGCTCCACGGTTTGCGCTTTTACGAGATACTTTCGGGCAATATTATTCCGTTTCCGACAGGCTCCCCTCCCAAATGAGGTTAAAAATTCCATCTGATCATAAAAGCCGCTAATCATCTTGGTAAATGGCCTAAGGAATGTTAAAACAAAAGACGATAAATAAAGAGAGTCACATGTCCAGATTTGCCCGCATCAATCCTTCCGCCCCTCTCATGGCTTCCAGTATTGCGATTGCCTTCATTGCTATTTCCCTGCTGGTTTTTGTCCTGCACCAAGCCCGCGCAATTATCATCCCTTTTGTGATTGCCGTATTTGTCTGGTACTTAATCAACGCTATTGCCCGCGGCATCAGCCTTATACCTGTTATTGGATCTCTTATCCCTAGATTTTCACGTTTTGCGATGGCCATTCTGGCGCTCTGTGCGGTTCTAACAGGAATCGGCGTGTTGATAAGCCGTAATATCGCCGATGTGATGGTGGCCGCGCCGCATTATCAGGAAAATTTCCAACCGATCATTCAAAAAGTCATTCTGTGGCTTGAGCTTGATCACGAACCGACTTTTGAAGAAATTAAGTCTTATCTGGATGTTGGAAAAATCATCACCGTTCTGGCTCAATCCTTTACAGGAATTGCGGGCAAAGCCTTGGTGGTCGTGTTCTACACCGGATTCCTGCTCTATGAACAAAAATACTTTAACCGCAAAATCATTAATATGATTTCAGACCAATCAACCGAAGACCATGTCCGCGTCATCATTCATAAAATTGATGTCCGCATCCAAAGATATATCGGGATCAAATCCTTGGTCAGTGCGATTGACAGTGTTCTGACTTTCCTGATTCTGTCGTATTTTCAGGTGGATTTTGCTGAATTCTGGGGCTTGATGGCTTTCTTCCTGCACTTCATCCCTTATGCAGGATCGTTTATCGCTCTGACGCTCCCTTCTGCCATTGCACTTATCCAGTTTGGTGACCCGATGGTCTTTGCCATGGTTCTGGGATGTCTCTGCCTATCGCACGCTTTCTTGGGGCATGTCCTTGATCCTTACCTGATGGGTAATAATTTGAACCTCAGCCCTATTTTCATTATTTCATCACTTGCAATGTGGGGGATGATTTGGGGAATTCCGGGCATGTTCTTGGCTGTCCCTATACTGGCGATTGTCACCATTATCCTGTCACAGTTCCCCAATACGCGGCCTGTGGCGATTTTGATGTCAAAAACGGGGGTTTTGCGGGACACCTAATTTTACAAAACAACACAACATGATGTGTGTATTTTTATTTCAAAATACTATATATTGTGTTTTCCGTTGTTTTTTTGGTGGGTAAAAGTCCAAAATCCGCTTGCATCAAACCAAGAATCAAGTCTTGATAAGGCTTGTAGATTTTAAGGAGTAGAAATCATGTCTGATAATAATACAGTTGCCGCAAAATATGACGATTTGACTGACGATGTCACCAAATCAAAATCCCCCCTGCTGGTTGAACGCCACGTCTATAAACCTTTTCTATACCCATGGTGTTATGAAGCATGGCTTACCCAACAACGCATTCACTGGTTGCCGGAAGAAGTTCCGTTGGCGGAAGACATCCGTGACTGGAAAAAGACCCTGACCGAACCTGAAAAAAATCTGATGACCCAGATTTTCCGTTTCTTTACGCAGGCCGATGTTGAGGTCAATAACTGCTATATGAAACATTACTCCCGCGTCTTCGGCCCTGTTGAAGTTCAGATGATGCTGGGTGCTTTTGCGAATATGGAGACTGTTCATATCGCCGCCTACTCCCACCTGCTCGACACACTCGGCATGCCGGAAATCGAATACTCTGCTTTCATGCAATACAAAGAAATGAAAGACAAATACGACTTCTTGCAAACCGCAAACATGTCATCCCGTCACGATATTGCCAAAACCATGGCCATGTTCGGCGCGTTTACCGAAGGCGTGCAACTCTTCGCATCCTTCGCAATTCTGATGAACTTCCCACGCTTCAATAAAATGAAAGGCATGGGGCAAATTATTACATGGTCAGTTAGGGACGAAACCTTGCACTGCCTCTCAATGATCAAACTGTTCAAATCTTTCATTGCCGAAAATCCGGACATCTGGACAGAACGCCTGCGCACCGAAATCACCGATGCCGCAAAACGCATCATTGAAATCGAAGACGCGTTTATTGATCTGGCCTTCGAACAAGGTGCGGTTGAAGGTTTGGCGGGATCAGAAGTCAAACAATATATCCGCTACATCGCCGACCGTCGTCTGCAACAATTGGATTTGGAACCATTATACGGCATCGAGAAAAACCCGTTGCCATGGATGGACCAAATGTTGAACGGCGCCGAACACACTAACTTCTTCGAAAACCGCGCCACCGAATACTCAAAAGCCTCCACCCAAGGATCATGGGAAGACGCTTTCTCCGACGGCGCGTTCGGTGGAAACTACGGCAAGAAATCGGCTTAATTATCTGGCTGAAAAATTCAAAACCCCCGACACACGTTCGGGGGTTTTTATTAGACGATGCATACGCGGTTGCGACCTGTTTCTTTGGCCTTATAAAGTGAAATATCCGCCCTCTTCATCAGACTGCCCGAATCATCCTGCGGCATTAATTCGGATATCCCGAAACTACAGGTAATCTGCCCCACACCTTCAAAAGGTTGGTCGGCAATAACTGCCCTAAATGTCTCAGCTATCTCCATCGCCTTTTCTTTTTT
>Ga0155195_150_pt8 | contig 12067 bp, 10 predicted proteins | sample RifCSPhighO2_02_FD_106163 | JGI IMG/M metagenome (GOLD analysis project Ga0155195, IMG submission 106163) | Alphaproteobacteria bacterium RIFCSPHIGHO2_02_FULL_46_13
AATTTTTAGACCGCATGGTTTTTAATTTCGACACAGGCCATGCAGGGCGCGTCACACGATACGAAAACGCCATGGCGCAACGCTCGCGTTTATTGAAAGAGGGGAAGGCCGAACCTGTCTGGCTTGACGCCCTTGAAATTCAAATGGCGGAGGCAGGTGTCGCGGTGGCGGCGGCGCGCGCGTTGTTTGTTGAACGCCTGCAATCCGTCTGTCTCACCCGCGAAAATGCTGAATTTCCGGTTGCAAAATTGGCATTGATGGGGCGATTGGAGACGGATATCCAACATAAATCTGCCTTACTGATCGAAGATGAATTCAGGGCACTCCTTAAAAAATCACGCGATGAAGATGCGGTTTATGGCGGGGCTGTTCAGGGGCCACATAAAACAGATTTTCAAGTGACCTATCAATCCAAAAATATGCCCGCGGCGCAATGTTCAACGGGCGAGCAAAAAGCATTATTAATCGGCCTCGTTCTGGCACACGCCGACCTCATCCGCATGGAACGCGGCGCCCCCCCAATTTTATTATTAGACGAAGTCGCCGCCCATTTAGACCCCCACCGTCGTGCCGTTTTATACGACCTCTTATCAGGTATCGGCGGACAAGTTTGGATGACGGGGACGGATAAAATATTGTTCGAAGCATTGAGCGGTCAGGGTACTCATTTGGATATTCCCCTTTAACCGTCATGCCGTTAAAAATACGGCATCCATCTTTTTAACCACGAAGTGCACGAAGGTATCACGAAGAACACGAAGTCTATCTTCTAACCGCCACCCCCGCGCAGGCGGGGGTCTGGACTACGATTAAACAGTTTGTTAGGTTATCTCTCAATCTAATTCTGACGAACGCTTAGTGTTGTATGATGTAGGGCAAAATGAATAAGATATTTTATCTAATTGGGGGAGCCCCAACTACTGGTAAATCGACCGTGGCCAAGCTATTAGCCAAAGAATTTTCTTTGCCATGGATTTCTACCGATCAATTAAGAGAAATTGTAAAACCTTATGGAGATAAAAATAGATTTCCGACACTCTATGATACGACCAATTTAACTGCTGAAGAATTTTTATCCATGTATTCTGCTGAACAAATTGCTGAAATGGGATTTAAACAAGGGGATGATGTCTGGCCTGCTGTGAAAGGTTTGCTTAATAATAAGTCAGATTGGCAACGAGGTGGCATAGTTGAGGGAGTAAATATCTTGCCCCATCTAGTGGCAGAGGAAAATTACGTCAATAAAGAAAAAGTTAAACCTATTTTTTTGGTTGATTTAGATAAAGAGCGCATGAGCCAAGTTGTATATACGCGTGGACTTTATGATGATGCAGATAAATATTCAGACGATGTAAAAGACAAAGAAGTTGAGTGGGCTATGATTTTTGCGCAACGCTTGAAAAAAGAAGCTGAAAAATATGGTTTTCCTTGTGTAGAAATAAGTAAGACCGAATCCGATATTGATGCGATTATGCGAGTATTAAAACTACCTGATCCTAAGCTTTAATAAAAACTTCGTGCTCTTCGTTTAGACTTCGTGAACTTCGTGGTTAAAAATTCAAGACTCCCGCCTTCGCGGGGGTGACGTTTTGGTGGAGGGTATTCTCCGTTCCTCCGTGTGAATTTTTTCTGGATTGCTTCGCATGCGCTCGCAATGACGATGTGGGGTGTAGTCTATTGAAAAACAACAATTTTTACCCCCGAAAATAACCTTCAAAACTGCCTTTTTGACTGGTATTTCCACCCCGTTCTGCTATAACAATTTATCAATAAAAAATTGGAATGTTTTAGGAAGAAATAATGTCTGAAAATGCCGCTTTAGCTCAAGATTTAGCACAACAAAGCACCAATGCCGCTGCCGAAAATTATGGTGCGGATTCGATTAAAGTTTTGCGCGGGCTGGATGCTGTTCGTAAACGTCCGGGGATGTATATCGGCGATACGGATGACGGGACTGGTCTGCACCACATGGTGTACGAAGTTGTCGATAACGCGATTGATGAATCTCTCGCGGGACATTGTGATGAAGTTTTCATTTCTGTGAACAAAGACGGGTCAGTCACCGTGCGCGACAACGGGCGCGGTATTCCTGTTGCCATCCACCCTGAAGAAGGCGTGTCGGCGGCAGAGGTTATCATGACCAAGTTGCACGCTGGCGGTAAGTTCGACCAGAATTCTTATAAAGTGTCGGGCGGTCTCCACGGTGTGGGTGTATCTGTTGTGAACGCGCTGTCCGTGCGCCTTGATCTGCGCGTGTGGCGCGATGGGCATGAATGGTTTATGCGGTTTAAACATGGCGAACCTGAAGGCCCGATGGTTGCGGTGAAGCCTTATTCCGGTCGTAACGGAACTGAGGTCACCTTCCTTCCATCACCTGAAACATTTACCATGACCGAATTTGATTTCGGGACATTGCAGGATCGTTTGCGTGAATTGGCGTTCCTGAACTCGGGCGTCAATATTCTGCTCCGCGATGACCGCGGTGATGAACCGCAAGAAGTTCGTTTTAATTTCGTGGGTGGTATTGCAAGATATGTTGAATATCTCGACCGCAATAAAACAGCGATGTTCCAGCCTTGTATTTCTGTTACCCACAAAGGCGAGGCCATCGGCGTTGAAGTTGCGATGGAATGGACGGATTCTTACCACGAAACAATGCTTTGCTTTACCAACAATATTCCGCAACGGGATGGCGGGACGCACTTGGCTGGTTTCCGTGGTGCACTCACACGCCTTCTGACCAAATATGCAGAAGATAATGGCTACATGAAAAAGGCCAAAGATTTGGCAATCTCGGGCGAGGATATGCGCGAGGGGTTAACCTGCGTTCTGTCCGTGAAAGTTCCTGATCCGAAATTCTCTTCTCAGACCAAAGATAAATTGGTGTCATCGGAGGTTCGCCCTGTTGTTGAACAGGCGATTGTCGAAGGGCTCGGGACATGGCTTGAGGAACATCCTCAGGAAGCCAAGAAAATTATTTCTAAAATCGTCGATGCGGCCTCCGCGCGTGAGGCGGCACGTCGTGCGCGTGAACTCTCTCGCCGCAAAGGTGTGATGGATATCTCCAACCTTCCGGGGAAACTGGCGGACTGTCAGGAAAAAGACCCTGCACAATCTGAAATTTTCATCGTTGAGGGAGACTCTGCGGGTGGTTCGGCCAAGCAAGGTCGTAACCGTAAAAACCAAGCTATTCTACCCCTGAAAGGGAAAATTCTCAACGTCGAACGGGCGCGGATGGATAAGATTTTGGGATCTCAGGAACTCGGAACACTGATCACGGCACTCGGTACGGGGATTCAGGATGAACTGAATATCGATAAAATCCGTTATCACAAAATCATTATCATGACCGATGCGGACGTTGACGGTTCCCACATTCGGACATTGTTGTTGACCTTCTTCTATCGTCACATGCCTGAAATGATTTCGCGCGGATATCTCTATATCGCGCAACCTCCGCTTTACAAAGTGAAGCGCGGCAATGCGGCTGAAATGTATCTTAAAAATGACGACGAACTGGATGCCTATCTGTTGCAGGCAGCTTCCGAAGAAATGGTCTTCACAGATCATACTGGGTCTGCACGCGCCGCAAATGACTTCCTTGATCTTTGTAATAAAGCCCGCACCTTGCGCATGTCCCTCAATACATTGAATGTCCGCGTTGGAAATTCTTATTTGGTTGAACAGGCTGCCGCCGTTGGTGTCTATGATTCCAGCGCGTTGCAAGACGTTGAAAAGGGTAAGAAAATTGCGGCTGATTTAACTCTACGCCTCAATGAAATGGCTGTCCGTAATGAAAAGGGATGGCTGGCAACATTTGAAGAGGGCGAAGGTTACAAGCTAACCCGCACGATGCGCGGCGTTACAGAAGTTATTCGTATTGCCTCCGAATCTATTCGTTCAACCGATGCTGTTCGTGTTCAAAATCTGATGCCATGGGTGCAAGAGAACTTCTCTGGTGCTGGTCGTCTGGAGGCGAAAGGTAAAGAGCTTGACTCTATTACAGGGCCGCTCGGTTTTTACAATGCAGTGCTTGAGTTTTCAAAACGCGGTCTGCAAATTCAACGATACAAAGGTCTTGGGGAAATGAACCCGGAACAATTGTGGGAAACAACCTTGGATCCTGAAGTTCGCACCTTGTTACAAGTTAGCATTGATGACGCGGTTGAGGCCAATGACATCATGTCCACTTTGATGGGCGATGTTGTGGAGCCACGCCGTGACTTCATTCAACAGAATGCGCTGAAAGCCACGAATATTGATGCTTAACGGATAATCAGATGACCAGATGATCGGTTGATCCGATTTCTGGTCATTTGAAAGCCGATCAACTGAATAAACGGAAATAAAATGCCATCACTGATTACCCAATTATCACATATTTTAGGACAGGTTTTTGAATCCGAAGGGTTGGATAAATCTTTCGGGCGCGTGATCGTGTCTGACCGCCCTGACTTGGCGCAATTCCAATGTAATGGGGCGATGGCGGCGGCCAGATCAGCCAAGAAAAATCCGCGTGCAGTTGCCGAAGTTGTTGTTGCGAAACTCAAAGACAATGCTCTTTTCTCGAAAGTTGAGATTGCAGGACCTGGATTTATTAATCTGACTTTGACTGATGATGCGCTTAAAAATTATGTGTCATCTATTGTTGCTGATCCACGTTGTGGCGCAGAGAAAATTGCGCAGGGTGAAAATGTTGTGCTGGATTACGGCGGGCCGAATGTGGCCAAAGCCATGCATGTCGGGCATTTGCGCTCATCTATTATTGGCGATTCTATCCGCCGCATTTTGAAATTTTCGGGCTATAATACCATCGGCGACATTCACATGGGTGATTGGGGAACGATGATGGGGATGGTGATTTCAGAATTGGAATTGCAACATCCTGACTGGGTTTATTTTGATAAAGATTATACGGGTGATTATCCGACAGAATCCCCCGTGACGATTGAAGATCTGGCGATTATTTATCCGAAGGCTTCGGGTGATTCTAAAGCTGCGCCTGAACGGATGGCTTTATCCCATGCGGCAACTGTTGAACTCCAGAATAAACGCCGTGGCTATTACGCGTTGTGGCAACATATGCTCCGCGTATCGATTGAATCAATGAAGGCAAATTTTGCGGCACTGAATGTCCAGTTTGATATCTGGAAAGGTGAATCCGATGTCCATGATTTAATCGCGCCGATGGTCGATGACCTGAAACAAAAAGGTTACGCCGTGGAATCAGACGGGGCGATAGTTGTTCATGTCAAAAAGAATGATGATAATAAAGAATTCCCGCCACTGATTTTATACAAACGTGACGGCGGTGTGATGTATGGCACAACCGATCTGGCAACACTGGTTGACCGAATGAGGGAATATAACCCCGTTAAAATGCTCTATATCGTTGATCAACGGCAGAATCTGCATTTTAATCAGGTTTTCCGTGCAGGATATATCACCAAGATTGTGCCTGAATCAGTTGAACTTAATCATCTGGGTTACGGTACGATGAACGGAACGGATGGTAAGCCTTTTAAAACTCGTGATGGCGGGGTTTTGCGTCTTGAGGATTTGATTGCGATGGGGCGTGAAAAGGCGTTGCAACGTCTTGAGGAAGCTCATGTCGGTGATGATTTCTCAAAAGAGGAACGCGAAGACATCGCGATGAAAGTGGCGATTGCCGCAATCAAATTTGCCGATTTGCAGAATAACCGTATTGCTGATTATGTGTTTGATCTTGATCGTATGACGAGTTTTGAGGGTAAGACTGGGCCATATTTATTGTATCAGGCTGTCCGCATTAAATCCTTGCTGGATAAGGCGGGGTACAAGACGGGCGGAGAGATTATCATCTCGGATATTGATCGCCCGTTATATCTGATGCTGTCTGAACTCTCGGAAGTCATTGAAAACGCGGCACGGAATTATACGCCGCACGTCATTTGTGACCATGCGTATAAACTGGCGCAGGCGTTCAGTTCCTTCTATGGCAACACGCATATTTTGTCCGAGGAAAATGCGGCACAGAAACAATCATGGCTGACCCTATCGGCGATGGTTCTGGCGCAGTTGGAATTGATGCTGAATTTAATCGGGGTAAATGTTCCGAAAAGGATGTAGTGCTATCGCGCTTCCAAAACGTAGTAATACAAGTATGTAATGGTAGACGCACCACCTGCAAAACAACCACTTTTATGACCCTTTAGCCCATAAGCACTTGTCATGACTAACCATGTGTTAAAAGCACTTCCCCATGTGTCCATCATCCAGTAACCATAGGCTTTCCAATTGACAAGAGGGGTGGGGTATAATGTGACATTATTTATGGGGCTCATATTATATGGTTGTCCACTTGGTAAATTGACCCCGTTCAATTTATTGACCGCGATACAGACATCCTTGTTAACTTCAAGAATAACATTCAATTCGGGCAACGATGTGCCTACCTCTAGCACGGTCATTGTACCGGTAAAGTTATATAAGGCATTCGGGCTGGCAATTGCGTCTTTAGGGGGTTGTTGAAAAATAACCCCTCCCCCTTCCTTACGAAATAGTTGGCATGAATGATCAGCGGGTGAATGCCCATTAACATTTTCGTAAACAAGGTATGCGCCTGCATTTCCTATTTGAAACCACATTGGTGACGCAAAATTAATTTCTTTTTCTGAGCAGCCTTTGCTCAATAATTTCTGCACCCCTTTTTCTAAAGTGGTGGAATAGTCAGTAATTTCCGTCGCCAATATTTTGGCGCGTTGTGCAGAGATAGTGGGGGATGTTTGGCTTGCCCCGCGGGAAAATAAAAACATCAACGCGCCAAAAAGGGCTATGCCGATAAACACGTAAACAATGGCGCTTCCGTGTTCTGATTTCATTTATTCCTCTTTCTTATCATCCGAACGGAAGATGGATTCACGGGCTTTGCGCGCGGCTTCTTCCAGAACATTTTTGGATTCTTCGTCAAGGTTGACTTCGGGTTCAGGACGATTGAGGAGGTCGTGATAGGAAATAGGCCCTTGGACGATTTCTTCTTCGATAGAATCTGAACCGCCTGCAAATCCGTTTGGTTTGCTGAAGAATCCCATCGGGTTTGCGGCTGTTGATGTTGGGGCGGATGACCCGTCTGCACTTGGCGCGGTGCTTAACGGAGCTGTCTCCACAACGTCTGGCGCGTTCAAATCAATCGGATGGGACAGGGCATAGATATTGGCTAAACCGAAAATACCGCGATCAAGTGGTGATGCGCCGGTATCTTTTGCAATTTTAATCGCATCTGCCATCGCCTGAATTTCGGCGGAGGTCTCAAGGGCGACATCTGCTTTCGGCGCAGTCCATCCTTTTTTGACCATCAGGTCGCGGAGGGCGGTAATATTTTTAGTATGTTTTTGCGCTGTCTCATCCGGTGGTGGAAGGCCGATGTAGCGGGTCACGCGCATCGCTTTGGCGTGGGACGCGTTGGTGTAGAAGAAACGAACATCGACAACACTTTCACCAAAGGCAATAACGGTTTGCCCCGGGCCGAATGAACGGACGCCGTCATAACTCGCACGACCACGGTCTTGAACACTCGCTTGCATATTGTCGGAGTAGGAACGGGTCATCCCGCCGCCTTCGGTCGCGAAACCTGAAACCTCGGTCACGAAAGATGAACCAACTGTTTTCTCGAAAAATTCTTTGGTTTGTGTCGGGTCTTCCAACTTACCGAAAATTTTAATGTTACAGTTCGCGGCAATGGAACGCGCTTCTTCTTTGACGCGTTTTTCAAGAGCAGGTAAGTCCTGTGCCGAGAAAATCATACAGAACCCGAGTGAACGTGCCTGCGCCGCCATAACCGCCATACCTTGCGCGGCGTAGTAACCGACCTCGTCAAAGATGGTCATGAACGGGGTGATAGAATTGGTTGGTTTGTTCTCGATCACGCTGGCGGTGTCACCTTCAACGGTGGCACCGAGTGCAGAACCCATCATCCCTTTTAAGTTAGCCGCAACGATTTTACCAAGGTTGGCGGCTTCATCCGCAGATTTTTCAAGGGCAGGAATCAGAACGACCATGATACGACGGTTTAAAACAACGTCCACCATATCAACGTCTGCCGCCTGACTATCAAAGATGTAACCATAGTCATCGGCCAAAGATTGCAAGGAACGGGTAAACTGCATCGACAGGTAACCGTGCTGTGTTTTGGATGTTGTTGTATCCATCATCGGTTGATCTGGGCTGGCTGGTTTATCACGGCCTTCGTCATCAAACGCGGCGTCATTATAACCCGGTAAGGTATCCAGATAACCTTTCAAACCTGCACGCAAATGTTCGGGCAAGTTTTCATCGCGGGATAATTTAATGATACTGGACAGGCTTAAATTATGACGGATCGTTCCGACACTCATCGGAATATCCAATGTGTCACGACGATAGGTTAGAATAGGCATCAAGGAACTGATCAGGGATACCGCACGCTCTTTCCACATCGCGTTGTCGCCTTCGGCATCTGGCATCAACGATACGAGCATGTTGGTAAGGTAGGAAGCAGAACCGCTAGAGAACGGGTTCATTGTATTTGACGGAGCTTTGCGGTCGGAGTTACCGGTCATATAGTTGAGGACGAGCAAGTCATCATCACGACCAAATCGACGCACGAGAGACGAGAGCGCAGACCACAAATCCGTATCCGCTTTACCATCGACATACACAAAGCCTGAACCCCAAGCGAGGGCATTACTCGCCATGGCTTTCAACCCTTCGGTTTTACCCGAACCGGTTGTTCCGAGATAGAGAATATGTGTCCGCGCATCAGAGTTGGTAAACCATACCTCGTCCTTATAATTTTCTTGGTTGCCGAGATACATGATGCCCTCGGCCTTTGCTCCTTTTTTCTCTTTGTATTTCGCGCCGAGCGGTAACCTGAAAACAAGTGACCGATCTCTGGTGTTGAGCCAGAGCACATATAGAAGGGAAAAGAGAAGAAACAAATCTGCCCACTGCATCAGTGCAGGGCTGAAATGGAAAGAGATGGACGCAATGATAAGGACAGCAAAAGAGTTGTTTGACTGCGAAGCCCAATCTGCAATCCTGACCATAACAGGGCGCGAGTCGCGGAGGAGCGACTTGTGCGATACTTCATACTTCTTATCTAATGCCATAGCCTGAATACCCTATCCTTCAGAGTAACCTAAAATTCTTAACGATTTTCCAAAAATTCATCCGCAGAAACAGGCCCGCTGCTCGAAGTGGCGGAGCTTGTTGTGGCCGCAGATTTAGGAGCCATGATGACATTAATGACCCCCAGCAACAGCCAGCCGACGACGATCAGCAATATTAAACCAGCCGCAATGCCTGATAACCAAAGCAACAGTTTTTTGAGGACACCAAAAGCGCCTGTTTTCTGTTGGGTTACAACCGGAACCGGATACCCGTTGGCAGAGGATGCAGGGGCGGCTTTGAGTTGCCCTTGACCTTTCTCAAGCGCTGCTGTTGTCACCAATAAAGCCTTGATGGCAAGGTCACGGTTGGCGTAGGTTGCAATATCCAGCACATCTTGGCGTGGTGTTTTGAGGGTCAGAACAAATTGACCATTTCCGCCATCGCGAATTTCTAATGCAGACGACTTGCTTTGCCCGAGTTCCATTTGCCAGACAACAGGGGAGACTGCATCAGGAAGAGAGAGAATTAAAATCCCATCAATTACTTTTGCGGTGGAAATATATTTATCAGCCATTCTGGTGTCTTTCATAAATCTTAGCTTTTAACTTTTTTAATCGCACGCTTGCTCGATTTGGAATAATCGAGTGCGGGAATAGGGCGGGCGTTTGGTGAGGCAATATATTCTGAAATCGCTTTGACCGCATCTTCCATTTTAGGGCGCGGGATCGGACGTTGTGCCATTTTTTCTGCCTTATAATGACAGATCGCTCCGAGTGCTTCCATGTGGTGTGATTGACGACCTAGGTTGTTGAGCGGATACCACAGCATACGGTCAAACGCGCGGAGCCATACGAATTGTGCAGGTGCCAGAACGCCACCTTCTTCGCGTGCGGTTGCCAATGCGCGGATCATCACCGTGTTTTCATAGGCATGTTGATTACACTTGGTCAAAATTTTTCCTGAAATATCGCGATCACGCAAAATTTTTCTGGCTTTGCTAATCAATGATGCATCAAGTTTCAATCCGCCTTCGAATGTCCAGCTTTTGGATAAACGTCCGAGCATCTCATCGGCATCTGCACGTTTACGAACAGATTTCAAACAGAAAGCCGCAAGCAGAACTTGTTTATACGGAGCCATATGCATTGTACCGCGCCATGCAGGGCCTAATTGACGGGCGAAGGCTCTTGCGGCGGCATCAGCATCTACTTTTCCGTTCGGCACAGGAATGTCGTAATAGGAAATCCATTCCTCAGGGCTTAAGGCTTCTGCAAAGGCAGGAAGCTCAGCAGGAACCGGCGCACCCGGTGGGCGAGGGGGTTGGTTGGTCGGATTAAATTTCACAAACGGAGCAATCGCCGGAAAGTTATTTGATTGCCTGTCGATCAGATGATTGAGGTCAAGCTTTTGTCTGAACAAAGCCTTAGGTCCTCTGAACAATGCCCAGAAAGAGAGCATGGCAATAATGAAGGTGAAAAAATATCGGAGGGGGTAAAGCGCCCCAAGGCTGATCAGTTCCATGTTGCTGGCATTTAATTGGCGTTTATCGGCTTGCCCTGCGTACTCATGGATTTGTCCGATGGTGGCAACTTCCTTACCGCCTTGAACGATGGCGAAGTCGTCCCCTAACACAAATTTCGAAACAGACATTTCGGCATAGCGTACCCAGCGGACAGAACTTCTGACATTTTCTGATTGGTAGTACCAAAAGACCCAAAGCAGAGCAAAAATAACGATAAGGAGGAGTGCCCACCCAATCGCATTATCATAACCAGTATTTTTATTGTCTGCCACAGAGAGTACCTATTAGTTTAGCCGTTTTTATGAAAATATTGAGTTATTTTTACCGTAAAACACATTATTTATGATTATTAGCATGAAAAATCTAACAAATTTTAAAAGAGAATACTAGACAGACAAACTAAAATGAGTATTATGCCCGAACTTATTTCTTAATTCGTTAAGAATAAGCACATTGATGAATGCCGGCTTAGCACAGTGGTAGTGCAGCGGTTTTGTAAACCGAAGGTCACGAGTTCGAATCTTGTAGCCGGCACCATTAAAAAACTCCCCGATCTGGGGAGTTTTTTAATGGCATTTACTGAGGGCAGGGTGTTCCTTTCTGACAAAGTTCCATCAGGCGATTGGCCGATTCCGTACAAATCCCTTGACCATCGTTACAGACAGGTGGTTTTCCTGAAATTGCAGTACTGACAATGGCCCATGTTTTTCCCAGCATTTGCGGGTTTCTATTTAAAAATTCTTCGACATCTTGATCTTTAATACGACGGCAGTTGCACGCAAACACTTCACATCCCCATGATTTTACAAGTTCTATATATAAAAAAGAATATAAGTTAAGACGCTCCGCACTTGCAAGTGGTTATTAATTGCAATATCACTTTGTCACCTACAAAAATCATATCACCAAAAAACACCCTTAAATAGGGTGTGTGCGAATCTAGACTTTGTCTCACTGAGGGATAATGGGAGAAAAGTGTCGATTCTTTTTTAATTTTATGAAAATATTCTTTTGCTTTTCAATAGGTTGGCTAAAAGATAACAGAAAAATGTTATATAAAGCTTAGATATTCTGCATCTGTGGCTAAAACGTCACGAAAAAAGAATAAAAAAAGGAAAATCCTGTAAATTTATGTAACGTATTGATATTAAACATCTATTTTTCATGCTCTTGATAAATTAACCTTATATTAATTTCTTGTCAGTGCCCCTCATTTGGTGGTAATACCATCTGGCGGTGGGGGATTAGTCCAAAGTCTTGGAACAAGTATTTGAAGTTGTGCCCCACACAATCCAGAAGTTAGCCTCCATATTGCGGCACTGTTTTGGATTAAAAAGAAATTACATTTTTGAAATGATTGACAGGAGAATTATCATGAACACCCTTTTCGGACGCAAAACCAATACGAAACGTGCGCTT
>Ga0155195_109_pt2 | contig 12039 bp, 16 predicted proteins | sample RifCSPhighO2_02_FD_106163 | JGI IMG/M metagenome (GOLD analysis project Ga0155195, IMG submission 106163) | Alphaproteobacteria bacterium RIFCSPHIGHO2_02_FULL_46_13
CCCACCGGAAGTCTCTCCGGCAGACACCACATCAAACCCGCTGGTCTGCAGCGCACCGTTGATATAAACGCTCAAATCCTCACTCGCAAAAATCGGAAATGGAAATTCAAAATTTATCTGTGTCCCGTTGCCCACCAATCTAACAATCGGCGCAACATCTGGAATTTTTATATGACTGGTCATGTGTGCCTACCCTATCAAATCCGTTACAAACCCCAACGCAGCCTTTTGTTTCAGTTGTTGTTTCTGAAGCAAATTCAGTTGAGTCTGATTTTTCAAATTCTGGTCAATGATTGCGTTATCCATAGATGTTTTGGATTGGTTGTTTTGACGTTCGATATTTGACGTTTCGTTCAACCCTTGGAAAACGCTATCCGCTGACCCCGTAACCGACCCAACCCCCTGTGACCCGAAATTGGCGCGTTGTGTAGCAATCGAGCGGCGCAGTTTGGATAGTCTGTCTGTCTCTTTTTGTTGAAGTGCCAGCAGGTTGGATTGTTTTTGCAGGGCTGCATTCTGTGCCAATTGGGCATTTTTGGTATTGATGGTATCCACTTCACGCAAACGGTCGGAATTGGATACAAAATATTTTCCGGCAGTCCCGATGGTTTTAACACCCATCTCGGCGATTGGTGCAATGACTGAACTTAAACTTCCCATGATGTGATTTTCTTTCTTTAAGAGTTGGCAATGACTTCGGTATGAACGGACAGCAACGCAAACGGCAACGGCAGATTTTGTTCAATCCGCCATAATGGTTTTGACGTGTCATTCTTCCATCCATAGGCTCTGACTTTAATGTCACCACTGACAATCGGAGGTGCGGCATCCAGAATGCTCACCTCTCCCAATTGCCTGAGCGAGATGTCCTTTAACCCGCGCCCGACATCGAGTGTCAGGGCGGCGGTGTTACTGATCCGGAATGTCGCCTCGACCAAACGCACGGCGCGCGAATATCCGACCTCTGAAATATTGGATGGCGGCAAAGGTTCAACGATATGCGTGAACGGTAACCCCGCCTGTAACTTCTGGACGGCATGGTCGGTGGTAATCTGTCCCAACGCCACGGTTTTATTGGTCTCAACCTTCCCATCCCCCACAACGGACACCATATTTCCATTCAGGTAGTCCAACCCCGCCCAAGTGGTCGTGGCTGTCGTGCTTTCCCCCGATAAAGCGGCGTCCAGATGAAGCGTGTCATCCACCAGTTCAATAAAATAATGCGTGCCCCGTTTAATCAAAAGATACACATTATCCCCCACAACCGAGACAGAAATAACTTGCCCCGCCGTATCATGTAACGTCCATGCGGCAACAGATTCGGCGCGGTAAACGGTGAGCGTTGCAAATTGCCCGTCCGCGCGCACCAGAAAAAGCAAACGACGTTTCTGGTCAAAATCCTGATCAACAGGGGTCGTGATAATATGATGCGATAAAAGGGCTAAGTCGGTTGACTGATAAGCTTCTTCAATACTCGTATAAATAAATTCACGGAGTTCCTGTCCGTTCCGCGCCACAAATAAAGTCGCCCCGTCCACATCAATCGGCGCGATATAGCGGTCAATCATCGACCCGACGCGGGTTTGGCGTTTGATCTGGACATTGGCGGGGGTCAACGGGTCGCCAGTGACCATCCATTCCGAACCACTGGTGAAAACCTGTAAATGACGACCTGAAAACACACCGCGAATGGCATTAACCTGATCCGAGAAAATACCAAATTCAATCGCCTCGGAATCAAGCCCAGTCCCTAAATCAAAATTGAATAAATCCCCCGATTGCGACATCCAGATACGGTTGGGTAAATCACGACTACCGCCAATGATCAATCTGTCCTGATGGAACGCCGCCGTTGTCGGGTATCCGCGAACGGATGAGAAAGACTGTTCTTCCCAATCAACTGTCGCCGCGGTCGATATTAAAGTCTCTAAAACAGTTGCGCTGACAACAGTAGGCGACGCAACGCTTATAATCTGCAATTCTTTGTTGCCAATCCGTAAACGTGTACCGACATGACCACTTTCAAACACGCTGGCAGATGCTGTGACTGTAATTGTGCCAGTGGTTGCGCTTGGTGTCAGTGTGACGGTACTGCCCGCGAATTTATACATGGGTTGGCAGATACGACCACCATCATTATAAAACTCCCAATTCGCAATCGACCAGACACCTAAGCCCGATCTGATTAATCTACGCGGCGGGTAATCCGGGTGGGTGAGCAACAATGTATCCGCACTTTGCGTCCATGCCAATTGTTGAATATCACTCTCACTCCACGGCGCATCCAGTGTGACCTCCAACACATCCCCCGCATAAATCGATAATTTTTGGTGCGTGAGGACAAGGAGATATGTCTGCTCCGAATTAAACTCAAACGCCATCATGCGACCTTTGCCAAGCGCTGTGTCGATATATCGCAGGCCAGAGCGGCGCATAATCCCGCCCGTCGGTTGAATAAAAACATTACGGAGCTTGAGTGCCCCATTATCATAAGCATTCAAATCCCCGCGCCCTAAAAGGTCGGGTGATACTTCGCCAGAGGTAAAGGTGGTTTTAATTGTGGGAATTCTGGTCATTTGGTTTCCTTTTTTTAAGACATAAAAAACCCCCGCATTGCGGGGGTAAAATTCATTCATTTATAATTTGAACCTAAAAGTTAGCTTCCAAGCCATATTTTTTGCATTCAGCACGAGCGGTTTCTAGTCTCGCTTTAACCATTATATTGCCTAATGACGAGTCAGTAGAAACTGATAAGTTTATGGTATGAATAGATTGTCCTTGTGTGACGGCAATATAGGCATATTTGCAACTAAGCAGTTCTTTAATTGATGCATCACCTTTATCTGTACTAATATTTTTCAATATTGTACCTGCTACTTTATCAACAAGCGGCGGGTCTGCTGCATTTGCTTGAGTGGCAGTTCCTATTGCTAAACCAGCCATAAGTCCAACTAAAGAACGTTTCATGCTATAAACCTCCTATAACTTAATATTTTATAAACATTAAGCATGTATAAACTATTATTATACATAAGTAAAGTTTTTAATCTCTGGCATCAATCAGTGTGAAAGTCTCAAGACGGCTCGGGCTGTCTTGCTGGGAATCAATTTGGCGGGCGCGGATAAATTCAGTGTCGGCTTGTTTGGCCAAAACTTCGGCACGCGAAATATTCTCAGTCAGAGGAAGGCAGAATTCCGCGGCCAGTCGTGTCATCAGCAACGCATCAAAATAGGGCGGGAAACTGGTTTCATCCGGCCTGAAAATATAGGTGAGTAAAATTTCGCTCGTATCGCTATGCAGTTCATTGCGGGACAGGCGGTAATTAACCCCACGCCCACGTCCGCCAATTCCTGCGGAAATCGCCCGCAAAAAATCATTGGGCAGTTGATACGCATATTGGTAATCGCCGTTCGGCGGGGTTGCCAAACGGGTCAGTACCACTTGGCGCGTTGCAAAATTCCATGGAAAGGATGACAGAACAGCATCACGAAGCGGGGCATAGAGCAATCCTGCAATTTCTGATTCCGTCGTTCCGTCAGAAAAGGATGTAATAGGGTGAACCCCGATGCGTGCCAAGGCACGGGCGCAAAGGCCAATATCGTCTAAAGCCATTTTAAAATCTCCGATGTGGTGTGAAAAAAAGGTGGAATGACCTGCGACCCGTTGCGGGTAAGGAAACACAGGTCATTCCGGTGTCAATACGTGGCGTGGCAGTTCTATGCCGTGAAGATCGCAACAGTCACAGCGGAACCAGTGTTCGCCGTTACGATATAAAAGACTGTTGACGGTGTTCCACCCGTATTGATGTTACAAATCATCAGGTCATTGACACGCAGCATCGATGCTGCGGAGTTGAAATAACCTGCGGTGATTGCTGATGTATCAGCGGTCGTGTAGTGCCACAGAGTAAAGTTATTGGCATAGGCCAACACGCTGAGGTCTTTTGAAGCAAAAGCCATATTGAGGACTCCTTAATTAAATGTTGAATAAAAAAACTCTCTCCCTATTAAGGGAGAGAGAGTGAGGTTGAACGACCGAGAAACTAGTCAGGTGTTTCGTCACAGCCGATAACGACAATGCCGCTACCGTCAATTAACGCAGCACCTTGGGACATCATGTTGTTCACAAAATGTGCCGCGCGGTCGCCGTGCCATGTGATGTCCGACTGAACATCAGACCCCGACGCATGACCGATGGCGGTTTTGTGGAACCAGAAACAGGAACGAATGTCGTTCGCATCAATCGGCAAACCAGACATCGGAATCCATGTTGTGCCCAGCCATTTTTTGGCCTGCATATTTTTATATGGAAGCTCATCAAAACCGACATATTCGGAATTTGAAAACTCTGGCACCTTTAAAAGTTCAGACCATTGTTTCCATCCGATCACTGCAAAGCGTTGACCATCATCCGGCACGTCTGCCCCGCCCAATTTTTCAAAAGCCGCAAGGACTTTGTCGCGGGTCAAGCCAACATTCCCATCAGGAATGGTGAGCGTGGATGCAGATGCAAGTGCAGTGATAATCAAATCATCCGTCTTGCGTCCAAGGGCATACGCACCCGCATTGGCAATGACGGATCGCTCATCATGGTTGATTTTAAGTTCGGCCAATTTATCGACCCAGTCACCCGCATAAAAATCCTGCAATGTGCATTCGACTGAGGTATGGGTCACGTTCATGACGGGAATCATGCCGTTGGCTGATTTGGTGGATGCTGTTCCCTTGCCGACTTTTTGGAAGACAACGGATGATCCTTTGACATTATTGATGGTTCTGACTGCGATGCGCAGTTTCGATCCTTGTCTTTGATAGGCTTCATGAACTTCGCGTTCAAATTGCTTTACAAAGGCGATATTGACATCTGTACTCATATTAATCCTTATTTTTCTATGGGTTAAAGTTGGTTTTCATCGCGAATCGGTTATCGATATACGGCCGAAAAAGATGGGTTTGGGGGTGGCAGGCATAAGCTTTGCGGGTGCAAATCCTACGTTATCTGCAGAATTATCTTTGTCATAAAATAAACCTTGATTTTTAGGCTTATTTCTACTAAGTTATTCAAGTGTAATAAATTTTGGTGCTTTGGGTGTGTTGCGTAACTTGTCATAGTTAATGACATAACTTGGAGCTTATATCATGTTGCAGAATATAATGACTGCATTCGGCCTAAAACATTCAGTAGCAGGTGACGGAACCGATGGGTTCTCGTCACGCAGACTCTATCCTCGCCGTGGCTGTGACCAATGCGTTGGTTTTTTGGATGGCAAAGCCCACCCAGTTCTCGATTGGAGTCCAGGTGGATTGCGCATGTTTGCAGATCCACGCCCATTGCAAGTTGGTCAGGAAATGGAAGTTGAATTAAAATTCCATCTCCGTGAACAACTGGTCAATGTCAAACATCTTGCAAAAATTGTCCGCAAAACCAATGAATCGGTTTCATTCCAGTTCATGCCGGTCAGCAACGACATCCGCAAAACATTCCAAACCGTCATTGACGATTTTAATGCGCGCGAATTTGCAGGCTCACAAGCTTAGGTCAAGTTTATTTTCCAGCATATAATCTCTGGAAACCTTCGCTGACTTTGGCAATAAAAGCGGGATCACGATCTCTCCAATATTTCGGGCTTTGCATCATGTTGCGAAGCCCGTTTTCATCAAGGGCATCAAATGATCCGCTATTGTCTTTTGCAATCGGACTATTCGCACCGGACTTCATCATATTATAAAGCGCCATCACCCCGTCATAAGAACAGCAAAGTCCTTCATAGGCGGATGGGGGCAGATTTTTCTGTCCGAACTCTTGCAATTGTTTGGATGTAATATCCCATTTTTCTGCTCCGCCAAATTCTTTGACCAAACGCTCTAACTCTCGGTCTGCTTGGAATTCTGCGGCCATCTCAAGAATCATTGGCACTAATTTCTCGGTGGCAAGGTCATAAATTTCCTGCACCTGCTCATTGGTAAATCCTTTGGCGTGAAGGCGGGCGTTCAGTTCGGGGTCAATATTAATCAGATCACTTTGTAAATCTACTTGATAAAGGTCAGCGGTATCGGGAACACCCATGATTTTCTGAAGACGCCTTTTGTCTTCATCCGTCTCTGGCAACGGCACCATTTTCGAGAAGCGTTTTTCAAGAGCAAGGTAAGAGTTAAGCAGGGCATCCACACGAATTTCCTTTGTATTTGCATCCCAGAATTTATCGGGAACGGATGCGGGTTTATCTGATGCCGCATTTTCTTCGGCGGGTGTTTCAGCAGTTAAAAGATTGTCAGTCATATTTTATTCTCCTTTTGGTGGTTGTTTTAAAAATTCCGGAACGCCTAACATATCCGTCAGGTAAGACATCAGGACAGGGCGATCAATTTGGTCTGTAATCTCTGCCCCCAATGAATTGGCGGCCTGTACCCATCCCAATGCATTCTGGACATTGCGGGATGATTGCGCACGGGCAAGCGGTGATCGATGATCAATCGCAACAATCCTGCCGTCCAGTGGCAGGTCAGGAATGGCGCCGCGTTGTCGTAAAATGCCATAGGCACGTTGAATTAACGGGTTCAATAATTCGACTTGTAACCGTCCGAATGTTGCACCGAGCAACATGGTCATTTCATCTGACCGTGTTGTAATTTCTGTTGCCGTTATTTTTCCCGTATTAGCCATTTGTGGCAATCTGTCGACAAGTAACGCGTGACGAATACGGCTTCGTAAATCTTCCAAAACCAATTGCGACACATCAAAACGTGCAGGCATCTCAAGTGGCGTTAAACCTTTTGACCCAACCGCCTTCGGAATAATTGCACCGGGGACAAGTTCGATATTGGCAATATTTAAAACGCCGTCATCCTCCGCTTGCCAGATTCCGGTCACGGAAATCGATGCGTTTTTCAGGATCAGTTCAACCACTTTATTCGCGGTCTTAATGTCCGGCAAAGTCTTCATAACCGGCGATCTTCCGTATATTTCACCGGGGGATTTCATCCATCTGAAATTGATAAAAGGGGAATGGGATAATTTTGTTTGATAGATAATTTCGCTCTGATCAATTGACAGCAAAGCAAAAAGATATCCATGACCATCTTGCGACTGGGTCACGCTCTCGATCAAATCGAATTTCTCATCGGGGTGCGTGTTTCCTTTTTGCAAAATGGATACGGGAATATTTGCCCCGTCAAAACGCATCAGGATTTGCGAAAGGGTCAATGATACTTTTCTGAAAACAGTATCTAATTTTCCGCGCTGTCCCTCGCCCAGAATAACATCACTCAATGGTATAGCCGTAAATTGAAAGGCCGATAATTCCCCGGGCAATGCTTCTTCAAACGCAAGTGATGCTGTGCCAGCCACCACCAGATCCAAGAAACATTGATGAATTTCAACAATGAAATTTGACTGATCAAAATGCGCCTGCATTAACCGACTGGCTTTTTCCAGCGCAGGGGTAATGGCATTGGCTTCCTCCGCACTTAAATCTGTCCCTGCCTTTAACCCAAACCAAGGGGTCAGCGGCGGTGTTAGATTCCCAAGCAGTAAACTTGCCAATTGATCAACGGCATCCAGCGCGGTTGCATCATATAACCGTTCACCACGGCGATTTGCGGGGCTGTAATTGCCTGTTAATTGTCCGCGTTGCGGCAGGGCATAATCATAACAATCCTGCCACAGCCCATGCCATAAATCATGTTTGGATTTTGCGCCTTGAAATTTATTCAGGAGCAATTGGTAATCGTCATTTTCCATGAATTATTCCCCTAACAAAGATTTGCGTTGTGGCGTGTCGCCATTGCCGGATAAAACCCCGCGAAAACTGGTATAGACAGTTCCGAGTGCACTGCGTGACCGACGCAGAATATTTTCAACGCGGGTCTTTGCAATTTCTTCGGGGCTGGCTTCAACAGGTGTGGTGGTGTCAACATTTGTTGTCGGCATGACAGTTGTCGCAACAACCTGTGTTGGTGTGGTTGCAATTTTCGGGCGTGATGTAACGCTTCCCATTTTATGATGTCCTTTCACTGGATGTTTTTAAAAATTTGTAAAGTTGCCATGGTGTCAAAATAAACGGCTCTCTCAGTCCCAAAGCGCGTTTAACGGCTTCAACGCAACTGAAGATAGATGGCCATAATGCCTGTGGTTTTGCAGGATGTTTGGGACAGATAACAACCAGATCCCCTTGACTTTCCAACCATTTTGGAAGGTTGAACCCATCGGGTAAATCAATACGCATCACCTCGGTCTTATGGGCCAAGGCATCCATACTGATCCAAATATCTGCAAAGCGCAGGATGATGAAACAATGGCGAAATCCGCGGCGCAAAAATTTCAGCCACCACAAATCCGTCTGGTCAGTAAAGACCACAAAGATTTCATCTGGCATCATTATTTGTAACCAGTTTGATCCAATGCGGACGAACAACAATCCGTTTCACAACCAACGCATCTTCCAGCTTTGTCAGAGCCTCACGCCATAAAGCATGTGCGCGCAATTCTTTTGGACGGCGCGGGTCGGGAGATAATAATCTTTGTCCGTAATGGCGAAGAACCATGACATGATCCATAGTGACTGTGCGTGCACGGTAGAGGCGTTCGAGAACTTTGATAATATCAACCGGTTCACATGGTCGTGGGTATAGTCCTGCACCCGCGGTAATTTTTGCACCCTCATTGCGGGCGGTCTGGGCTTGGATAAACCAGAACCATGCTTCCTCCGCTGATTTGAATGGAACAGTGTCGTCAGCCTTAGCCGACGGGATCGCGTCAGGCGATCCTGTTATCGTTTTGAATATTGTCATTTAAAATTTTCCCAGAAGAGTTGCAGAACAGTTTAACCCATGAAAAAGTTACAATTGTTCCCTTTATGTTCTCATTGTTACCCCTGTTTTTCGGGCTTGTCAAGTAAAATATGCTTTTATTCCTATATCTAGGATTAAAGACTTATGCGATACTATATTCATTATGCTGACACACGACACAATCTGGCTGGCTATTGACCGCCTCGCACAAAGTTGCGGCTACTCGACTTCCGGTCTTGCTAAAAAAGCAGGACTCGACCCCACATCCTTTAATCGCTCGAAGCGGATTGGCGCAGATGGTAAGCCGCGTTGGCCGTCCACCGAAAGCGTCTCCAGAATTCTGGCCGCAACCGGATCAACCATGTCCGAGTTTGTTGAATTGATCGGCAACCCTGCTATAACACCAAAACAACAAGCCCGCATTCCTGTTCTGAATTTCCTGCAGGCAGGTAAAAAAGAATTTTTTGATGATAACGGAAACCCATCTGGAGAAGCATGGGATCATATTCATTTCCCTCACGCACCAGAAGATAATTTGAATGTTTACGCACTCGAAGTATCGGGCACGACATTGCTTCCGTTATTTCGCGAAGGCGATAGATTAATCATTGCACCCAATGCCCCAATCCGTCGCGGTGACCGCGTGGTGATGAGGACGGCTACAGGCAAAATTATGGCCAAAGAATTAAACCGCCAGACCGCAACAAAGGTTGAGGTCAAGTCGTTGAATTCTGATGAGCCGCCATTAAGTTTCTCACCCAAAGAAATTAGTTGGATAGCCCGTATTGTCTGGGTTAGCCAGTAAGCTATATAGACAGTTACAACCCTCTCATAGAAAGAAATGAAAATGACAATTAAAATTGGCGATGCGCTCCCTCATGTCACACTGAAACGTCTTGGCGAAAACGGGATGGAAGATTTGGCGTTTGGTGAATATATCAAAGGCAAAAAAATTGTTTTGTTTGCCGTACCGGGTGCCTTTACCCCGAGCTGTACCATGAAACATTTGCCAGGTTATGTTGCGAATGCTGATAAAATCAAAGCAACTGGCGTAGATGAAATCATCTGCTTGTCTGTGAATGACCCGTTCGTGATGAAAGCTTTCGGCGAACAGGCAAATGCAAATGGGAAAGTTACCATGCTCCCTGACTGGAAAGCCGAACTGGTTGGCGCAATGGGTCTGAGCTTTGACGCCTCTGGCGCAGGTCTCGGTACACGCGCACAACGCTTTTCAATGGTCATCGAAAATGGTGTTGTCACCGACCTCCAAGTCGAAGAAGCCCCAAGCGCAGTTGAACTTTCGGGTGCAGAAGCTTGCCTTGTTAAATTAGCGGCTTAAGCCAATTCTTTTAACACAAATTCCACTTGCTCTACCGCCCAATCAATTTCTTCCTTGGAAATAATCAGCGGTGGAGCAAATCTGACCACGGTATCATGGGTTTCTTTGCAGAGCATTCCGCGCTTCATTAATGCTTCGCAGACTGTGCGTGCCATTGCGTATGCGGGATCAATTTCTAATCCCACTAATAATCCCATACCGCGCACTTCTTTAATCAAGGGTGATTGAATGGCTGATAATTTTGATTTGAGGTAGTCCCCGAGTTCCGCACTCCGCTCTGCAAATTTTTCATCTTCGATTTGTTTGATGGCCTCTAGCCCAATCGCCGCTGCAACGGGGTTGCCACCGAATGTTGATCCATGGCTCCCTGGATTGAAAACATCCATCACATCAGCGCGTGCCAAAAATGCGGATACTGGATAAATCCCGCCGCCCAAGGCTTTACCGAGGGTCAGGCCATCCGGTTTATCAATTTCATGTTGGTAACAGAAATTTTTCCCCGTGCGTGCCATGCCTGTTTGAATCTCGTCCAATATAAAAAGGACATTGTGTTTTTTACAGAGAGCTTGGGCTTCGCGGAGATAGCCTTTGCTCGGAACTTTAATGCCGACTTCTGCTTGAATAGGCTCGATAAAGAAAGCGCAAGTCTCAGGCGTAATCATTTTTTCAAGTGCTGCAATATCTCCATAAGGGATCAGATCGAACCCCGGAGTGAGAGGGCCGAAATCAGACCTATAATCAACATCCGATGAAAAACTGATGATAGTGGTCGTGCGTCCATGGAAATTCCCATCGCATACAATAATGCGGGCTTTATCTTTCTCAATTCCTTTCACGCGGTAACCCCAACGACGGGCGGCTTTGATGGCGGTTTCAACTGCTTCCGCCCCCGTATTCATCGGCAACATTTTGTCCATACCGGTGAATGCACATAATTTTTCGGCGTATTCACCCAGAATATCGGTATAAAACGCACGGGACGGCACATCAATTTTATTGAGTTGGTCATTCATCGCTTTAATAATGCGTTGATTATGGTGACCACCACTCACGGCACTATAGGCACTCAGGAAATCCAGATATTTATTCCCTTCAACATCCCAAACCCAGACACCTTCACCACGGTTCAGCACAACGGGGAGCGGTTTGTAATTCGTGGCTAAATACTTCTTTTCGCGGGAGATATAGTCGGATGATGTTGTAATGGACATAAGAACCTCGTTTGGAAAATCACATCTTCATTTTAACATAAATGAACAATTGAATACAGGTCGATTTATTTACCATTTCTTATATTTTTAAGGTGATGATACACTACCTTACTCTGCGTAGGGGCATTCGCCTATTACTACAATTTACAACATTTCTTTGTTAGGGGTCAAAATGACACGCGCTGGTCACGATACATTACAAACACGCAAAACGCTTACTGTTGATGGGAAGAAATATGATTACTTCTCACTTAAAGAAGCTCAAGCAAAATTAGGTGACCTCTCTCGCCTGCCATATTCCATGAAAGTGATCTTTGAGAATCTTCTTCGTTTCGAAGATGGACGCTCTGTTCAGGTTGAAGATGTGGAGGCTTTGAAAACATGGTTGAATACCCGTAAATCCGAACATGAAATCGCCTACCGTCCGGCTCGTGTATTGATGCAGGACTTTACAGGCGTTCCCGCCGTTGTTGATTTGGCAACGATGCGTGAAGCGATGAAAGCGCTGGGCGGTAACCCGCAAAAGATTAACCCGTTGACCGCTGTTGACCTTGTGATTGACCACTCGGTAATGGTTGGGGAATATGGTTCTGCAAATTCTTTTAAAGACAACGTGGACGAAGAATTCAAACAGAATATCGAACGCTATCAATTCCTCCGTTGGGGACAATCCGCCTTTAAAAATTTCCGTGTGGTGCC
>Ga0155195_109_pt1 | contig 11923 bp, 14 predicted proteins | sample RifCSPhighO2_02_FD_106163 | JGI IMG/M metagenome (GOLD analysis project Ga0155195, IMG submission 106163) | Alphaproteobacteria bacterium RIFCSPHIGHO2_02_FULL_46_13
TGTTTATTATCTGGTTATTTCACCCACCGCGATGCCAATCAAGGAACATGCACCAATTCCTGCCGCTGGAAATATAACGCGTCTGAGGCGGTGGAGACAGAACAGGGTGATATTCTTCCCGCCGATGCCCTGCAACGCCCCGAATTATTCTCGGAATGCGGTGGACAGGAACGCCATCCGCTGGCCGATAAAATGTATTTTCTGGAGGAACAACAACGCCCGGGTGAATTGATGCCGGTGTTCGAAGATGAACACGGAACCTATATCATGAACTCCAAAGATCTGCGGGCGATTGAGCATGTGCATCGCTTGGTCGATATCGGTGTCGATTGCCTGAAAATCGAAGGCCGCACAAAATCGCATTACTATGTGGCACGGACGGCGCAGGCCTATCGTCAGGCAATTGATGATGCTGTGGCGGGTAAACCGCTTGACCCGAAATTGATCGGCGTGCTGGAAAACCTCGCCCACCGCGGCTATACCGACGGCTTCTACCAACGCCACCACACCGCAGAACATCAAAGCTATATCAGCGGTGCATCCGAAATGCATAAACAGGAATTTGTGGGCGAAGTCATCGCCCGTGATTCAGATTGGCTAACCGTCGATGTGAAAAACAAATTCGCGCTGGGTGACAGGTTGGAATTTATTCTGCCGTCAGGAAAAAACATTGAAACCGTTCTGACCACCCTCAAAGACGAAAAAGGAAATGATCTGTCTGTAGCAGCAGGAAACGGCCACATTGTCCGCATCCCCGCCAACGATATCGACGGCGATATGGTACTCATCAGTCGTTTCCGTTAGAGCGGTTTATTTTTGAAGTTATCGTTCACGCAAAGGCACGAAGCGCTTCGCCGCACAAAGAACACAAAGATATTTTAAAAAGAACTTTGTGTCCTTCGTGTCATCTTCGTGTGAACGATAAATCCCCCCATTCAGAACAGACAATATTTCTATCGCGCGATCAGAAATTATTGAGCCGCACAAATCTTGCGGATTTCGACGCAGTCCTTGTCCATCTGGATAATCAAGTCATCCAGACATCTGAAGGCCATCTCGTCGCGGATTTTCTGGAGTGGTTTAACGCGGATCGTTTTGTCATACAGGTCGCCTGTATAATCAAAGATAAACGCCTCAACCAACCCCGTTTCCACCTTGAACATCGGACGAATACCGATATTGGTGGCGGCTGGACGCCAGAGTGTTTCGCCTTCAATCTGCACCATGGTCGCATATATCCCGTATGACGGATGAATAGTCTCGCCCAATTGCACATTGGCGGTGGGGTATCCGATTTCGCGCCCGCGTTTGTTGCCGTGTTCAACCACACCTTCGATAAACCACTCCCACCCTAATAATTCATTTGCCTCGGCGATATGCCCTGCTTGGATGGCGCTTCTGATGCGGCTTGCGGATATGGGGCTGTGATGCCCGTCATCTTTTAAAGTAATCGTGGCGGTGGGGATACCTGCGGCAATCAGCGTGGCGGCATTGCCCGTGCGGTGTTGCCCGAAATGGAAATCCGCCCCGATAAAAATATGGGCGGGTGATAATTTATCTTTCAAAATGCTCTGAATAAAATCATCCGCCGACAGCGCAGATAATTCCCAATTAAACGGACACACATATACATGGTCAACACCCAGTGCTTCAAGCCGTTCCAGCTTAACGGGCAGAGGTGTCACACGGAATGGCGGGTCATCCGCCCGAAACACACGGCGCGGATGCGGCTCGAACGTCAAAACGGCGCAGGGTAATTTTTGTGATGCTGCAAATTCTTGTGCGGTCTTAATCAACATCTGATGCCCGCGATGCACAGCATCAAAATTACCAATCACAATCACGGCGTTTTTGGCATCATCGGGAACAGGCGCGGATAAATCGAACATGAGCATTATTTAGATTTCAGCCGATCTAAAATCAAACGATACCCCTGATAATCTTCCTGCTTCAGGAACCGCGCGACACGCGCAACAGTGGTGGTGCTGGCCTTTGTCTCCGCCGCAATCTCGCGATATCCATCCTCACCCTTATCGAGCATCCGCGCAATCGCCCAGCGTTCAGTAAACGCCTTGATCTCCCCAGGCGTACACAGGTCAGCCATAAACCGCTTAATCTCATCCGTCGTCTTCAACATCCCGATGGCTTCGTATAAGGCAGTTTCGTCTTTGGTTGGTTTGTCTTTCATCCTATGGGTATAACACAAAACGAGGCTTCTCAAAAGCTGACTTTATCCCTCAACCCCGCCTGCATCATCTCCACATATTCCTCTTGGGGGATCTCGTAGAGGCCGAATTGGTCTAGGTGCGGGTTGCGGAATTGGCTGTCGAGGAGTTTGAAGCCTTGTTTGTCCAGATGTTTGGTGAGGGTAACGAGCGCCACTTTACTGGCGTCTGTCTCAATTGAAAACATGCTCTCCCCGCAGAACGTACTGCCAAGGGTCAGGCCGTAAAGCCCGCCGATCAATTTACCGTCCCTCCATGTCTCGACACTATGGGCGACGCCCATCTCGTGAAGCTGGATAAACAGGGCAATAATCCTGTCATTAATCCAAGTGTTCGATTCTTTGGAACGCTGAACATTGGCGCAATGATGAATGACATCGGCAAAGGCCGTATCAATCCGCATGTCATAGGCGACATGGTGCATCTTGCGTTTCAAACGTTTGGGGATATGAAGGTCTTTGATGGGTAACAACGCGCGCGTATGGGGCGCATAGAATTGAAATTCTTTATCTTCCCGATGTTCGGCCATCGGGAAGAAGCCTTGTTTATAAATGTCTAAAAGATCGAATGGAGTGATGGTACCCTCCATTTTTCACTATTTCTTTTCAGCAGCAGCGGCGGCTTTCTCGGCGAGTTTCTTTTCCAGCCAGTGAATATTGTAATCGCCCGAGATAAATTCAGGTTGCTCCAAAATCCACAGGTGCAGAGGAAGTGTTGTTTTAACCCCGTCCACAACAGTCTCGCGGATAGCACGTTTCATCCGTGCCATGCATTCTTCGCGGTCTTTCCCGTGAACGATGAGTTTGCCGACCATGGAATCGTAGTAGGGAGGAATTTTATATCCGCCATAAACCGCACTATCAAACCGAACGCCCATACCGCCCGCGGCATGGAACATTTTAATTTCACCTGGGGACGGAATAAAGGTCTCTGGGTCTTCGGCGTTGATACGCACTTCCATCGCGTGACCACGGAAACGGATATTGTCGCCTTGGTAACGTAACGGCTCGCCTGCGGCGACACGAATTTGTTCGGCGATCAAGTCGATCCCAGTCAGCATTTCGGTCACAGGATGTTCCACCTGAATACGGGTGTTCATCTCCATAAAGAAGAACTCACCCTTTTCCCAAAGGAATTCGATTGTTCCTGCACCCACATAGCCCATATTGCGAACCATATCGGCGGCCAATGTCCCGATCTTCTGACGCGCAGCGTCATCAAGGGCAGGGGATGGAGCTTCCTCAATTACTTTTTGGTGACGACGTTGTGATGAACAATCGCGTTCACCCAAATGAATCGCATTCCCGTGTTTATCACCGAAAATTTGCACCTCGATGTGGCGCGGGGTAGAGAGATATTTCTCCATATAAACCGTATCGTCACCGAAGTTTGCTTTGGCCTCAGACCGCGCAGTGCGATATTGCTCAACAAATTCTTCGGACTTGGTCACAACCTTCATTCCGCGACCACCGCCACCGGATGCGGCTTTAAGGAGGACGGGGAAGCCCATTTCCTCTGCCATTTTTTTGCCCGATACTTCGTCTTCCACTGCGCCAGGGGAGCCCGGAATAACAGGAAGGCCAAGTTTTGCGGCAGTTTGCTTGGCGGAGACTTTGTCTCCCATCAAATCAATATGCTCTGCTTTAGGGCCGATGAAAGTAAAACCATGCTCTTCAACCATCCGCGCAAATTGTGCGTTCTCGGACAGGAATCCATATCCGGGGTGAATGGCATCTGCGCCCGTCAGGGTCGCCGCACTTAAAATCGCATGAATATTCAAATAACTATCGCGCGATTGTGGCGGGCCAATGCAAACAGATTCGTCTGCAAGACGCACAGCCATCGCATTGGCATCGGCGGTCGAGTGAACAGCCACCGTCTGAATGCCCATTTCCTGACAAGCACGGTGAATACGAAGGGCAATTTCACCACGGTTGGCGATGAGAACCTTTTTAAACATGCTGGCCTACTCAATCACAACAAGGACTTCACCAAATTCAACAGGCTGACCATTATCAACCAAGACTTGGGTCACAGTGCCGCTTTTTGGTGATTTGATCGGGTTCATAACTTTCATGGCTTCGATGATAAGGAGTGTATCACCGGCCTTGACCATCGCACCTTTAGAAATAAACGCAGGGGCATTTGGTTCGGCAGCCATATAGATTGTTCCAACCATCGGAGATGTCACAGCACCCGGATGATTTGCACCAACCGCAACCGGCGCAGATGTATTTGCGGCTTGCGGAATGGTTGGATCGGACGACATGATGGATTGTGCATTCACAGAGTGGTGTGAGGCTTGAGGAAGGACAACGCCGCCTTTGTTGACGCGAATTAATTTCTCGCCTTCGGCAACTTCGATTTCGGTGAGACCGGTTTCATCAAGAAGTTTCGCCAGTTGTTTAATGGCTTCGGAATCAATTTTCATTTACTCACTCATCTTTCTCAAGTGTATATAAAAGTGTTATTCAAATCTTATTGTTATGACAATCTTCACGTCATATTGCTCATCTTCTTAGTGAAATTTGAGCAAAATGTCAAAGCGCAATCTTATGTCTATTATTTATCAGCCCCAAAACGCTCCGCCAACGCTTCCAGTCCCATAATATACCCGCGCGCCCCGTGACCTGCAAAATGGGCAAAGGCATGTGGTTCAACATAGGAAAAATGGCGAAACGGCTCGCGCTCTTTAGGGTTGGAATGATGGACTTCGACAATACTGACAGTGTTTTCCAACATTTTTAGGGCATCATAAATGGCAATTGATGTGTGGGTATAGGCCGCGGCGTTGATAATCAATCCTTTGGCATTTTTCAAAGCCTCCTGAATCCATGTGACCAAATCACCTTCATGGTTACTTTGTTCAAAGACAATGTCAAAGCCGTGGGTGGCGGCTTCTTTGCGACACATGGCTTCAACATCCTGAATGGTTTCATGTCCATATATATGTGGCTCACGAATACCGAGCATATTTAAATTGGGACCCAGTAAGATAAAAATGACAGGTTTTGACATCAAAAAAACGTCCTCTGGCGGCGCAGCAAAAAATGGGGTTTAGAAAATCTTGGTTATTATCGGTTAAAAACCCATGTGGCACAAGAGGAGTCAGATTTTCGATACGAATCGTTCTAATTTTTTGATTTTTAGGAATCTTTGTGATATATATCAGATTAATCACACATAAAAAAATTAGGGAGATTCAAGTGCCACAAAATGGTTACTGGATAGAGTGTATTCCCGTTGTGAATGGGGATACTGATAACGAACTAGCAGATTGCAGCCGGATGTACCGCGCCGCCATCGCATCAATACCCGAGGCCAACGTCCTCGCCAAAACGCCGGATAGTGCTATCCAGCAGCTACGCGATAAGCTGGCAAGCGTCCGCCACGAATATTGCACACGGGGCAAAACCCTCCCCGAACATGACAGCCCCATAACGCCACCGCGTAACAATCACTCTGTAAAGGGCTGGATTTCCGTGTATGTGAAAATGAGTGATTGTTGTCACAACACATAATTTTTAACCCATCATCCTCTCTAAATCCCTCGCCCCAACGGGGAGAGGGTTGCGCAACCTTACGAGCAAAGCGAGTTAGGTGAAGCTGGGTGAGGGGGCTATCTTGTCCAAGGATTGCCATCATCTGAACGACTTGGCTCAGACCGCAATCTTGTAAATCCACCCCGCTCGGCCAATTCCTGCAACGCAGCTATTCTGTTGGCCGTATTCGGGTGGGTGGAAAATAAATTATCCATACCGCGACCCGATAACGGGTTGATGATAAACATATGGGCGGTGGCAGGGTTATTTTCGGCGGTCTCATTTCCGATATGATTTGCCCCGTTCTCCAGTTTCGCAAGGGCCGATGCTAATGCCTGCGGGTTACCGCAAATCTCTGCACCCATTCTATCGGCGCTATATTCGCGCGTTCTTGAAATCGCCATTTGCACAATGGACGCAACAATCGGGGCGGCAATCATAATCACAATCCCGATAATCGGGTTGCGCATATTTCCGTTTTCATCACGTCCACCCCCCATAAACATCGCCATCTGACCCAGCATTCCAATAGCCCCCGCAATTGTCGCTGTAATCGTCATGGTTAAAGTGTCGCGGTTTTTGATATGTGCCAATTCATGCGCCACAACTCCCGCTAATTCATCACGGTTCATCATGTTGACCAAACCGGTATTAACGGCAACTGCGGCGTTTTCAGGGTTACGACCGGTGGCAAAGGCATTGGGTTGCGGATTATCAATGATATAAACTTTTGGCATCGGCAAACTGGCACGCCCTGCCAAATCTGCAACCAACTGATATAATTCCCCGCCTGTCACAGGCTCAGCCTTATACATTTTCAAAACAATACTATCCGAAAACCAATATGATCCGATATTCATGACCGCCGCCAGAATAAACGCAATCATCATCCCGCCTTGCCCGCCTACAAAATATCCAATGGACACAAATAATGCGGTCATCGTCGCAATCAGGATAAACGTCTTCATATAATTCATATTATTCCTCATTCATTTATGAGAATAATATAGCGCAAAAGATTACAAATCCAATAGTTCCCTCCACCAAAATTGTCATCCCCGCGCAGGCGGGGATCCGGAATTTAGCCATTTATTTTATGAATTATATTTCCTCGCAATCACAGGCGCGCTCGGTATAGACGGCGAAACCTCCACTTTCTTCTCTTCACTCCGCTTATAAACATAAATTCCCAACACCGATAACCCTATACCCCAAATCGTGCCGAGTGATTGCACAGCTTCAATCACCAAAGCCGCCTGATTGGTCTCGAACACAATCACATACGCAATCGCAAACATCTGCGCTGCCCATGTCACGGCAATAATATACCCGAATGTCGGGCGCATCCGCCGCACATACGGGTCAGATGATGCAACCTCCGCCCGCAACGATTCGTTGATCTGTTGAATAGATGTCTGCCGCTCGCTCACCTCTAACTCCTCCATCTTTTCAAGATGGCGGTTGATCTCGGTGAGTTGTTCAGGTGAAATTTCCCCCCGCCCAAACGCATCCGACAAAGCCCCCAACGCACTCGATGCCCCTTGCGCAATCGGTGTATTAACGGACTTCAACCCTTCGGCTAACCCTTTAATCAACGCAGGAATCCCCGCTTGTAATAAAATTGGTAATGGCATTTTATCCCTTTCCATTTCCGTCATTGCGAGCGTAGCGAAGCAATCCAAAATGTTGCTTTATGGCTCTGGATTGCTTCGTCATTTCATTCCTCGCAATGACAATAAATTTTCTAATCTACGATTGTATAAAAAACATGATGCCCAATACGTGTCGTTGGTTTCTGCCCCTTCGCCCAATTCGGTAAAATCGCTAACGTGTGATAATGGGTCGCCCCCAATGTTGCATCCTTGATAAAACCTAACACCGCGCGCCGCGCCACGCGCAACGCCGTTGCGAAATGCATATCGTCTGCGGTGACTGATGTCAGTTTTTTGAAATTCGGGTCAAGTTTATTCCAGCATGAAAACTGATAGGGTTTCTGGCACACCTGAATAATCGTATTGCCCCACCAATAGCCGTTATGTCTCTTGGCTACCTCGACACGGTTGAGGATAACAGACGCAACTGCCTCCATCCCTGTGCTTCCTTCACCACGCGCCTCGCCCCACAGGGTTCGTGCTAGCACATCAATTTCGATTTCTTTTAAAAAATCAGCCGAACTGGTGTCGGCTGATGGAGTGTTTTGTATGGGAATTAATTTTGATTGTGTGTCCATCTGTCTATTTCTCCTTATGATCCAGTTTGGCCTCGATCCGCAGTAAATGGGCGGTCAGGCGGTTTTCAATGATGCGAATATCGCGGGTTTCGGCGTATGTCCGCGCAACCTCGATCCGGTGATCGGCCAAAGCCTGATGAATTTTCATCAATCCATTTTCAAACTCGCGCCGCGAATTCCAGATCAACCAGAACAGCGCGGATAAAACGGGAATCTCGATCACTGCAATCCACCACCCGAATAATTCTATAAAACTTTTTTCCATTTAATTTCTCCTAAACATCAAAATCGGTTTTTGCTTGTCGCTTGGGTGGTATGGCAACCCATTGGCGTTCGGTAGTTTCCGCGATGGGAATTTTGCCGATGCGAATAGGTTCCAAAGACATCGCCCCTGCAACCGCATCCAGACAATCATCATGCCCGCCGCGCTTGTCCGGTCGCCAATCTTCCATCTCCTTGACGAATGGCGTGGTCAGGACGCTCCGATGCACATGAATGGCGCGCGCGGCTAACGGTGCATCAAATGCTTCGGTGATCCGTGTGGCTTTCACCTTGCGGCTGGTAATTTCCTTGATGGCGCATGCCGCACCAGACACGCCCAATTCCCGCCGCAAAATTCCGGGCAGGAATTTGCCCAATCCATTGGTCTCTAACGCCACAGATCGCAAATGAAACCGCTTGGCGAGTTCCGCCACCTGTTCACATTGCTGCGTGGCCTCATCCTTATCCGAATTCGGGTTCACGGTAATTTGTGCCAAATGATGCAACCAATATTCTCCCACCTCGTCCGTATAAACAATGGCCAACATACTGCGGTCACCACCTGCCTTCCCGAACGCGGGATCCCACCACGCCGAAACGCTCAACAATTTGCGACCGCACACAGTGCTATGCCGTATCCCATGCGCTTCGCGGGTTGTAATCTCTTCGCTATAAAATTGTAACAAAGACGAATCTAACCGCGCATCCCGACTATTCACGGGCTGGCACAACATCTGGCTCGCAAAAAGGGCGGGGCCCGTCTTGCGCAAAACGTCACGGATATGATGGTTCGGATACCGCTCAGGCCAAACGCTCTGTCCGTCAGGTGTTTGAATAGGTTGCACCAACCGCGCAGACCCTTCCAGAAACACCGTTTCCTCGCCCAATTCACCACGCGGGACATCGGCATAAATTGTGTGCCAGCAATGTGGCGTCCCGACATATAACTGTGTTCCGCCCGTGGTTAAAATATAATCCAACTCCATCAACCGTTCGCGCAAATCCATGCGTTTTTCATGCGTGTCGGATGTTTTTGGAACTTCGACATCATCACAAATAATCATGTCGGCGCGTGTGCCTGTTAAATTGGTGGTAATCCCTTTGGCCAGCATCGACGGGTCACGCAATTCTTGTGTGCGATTAATCGTGAATTTTTCCGACCCCCATTGATCCATTTTTTCTGGTTTCAACCCTTTGGTCATCGGATGTTTTTCAATGATGCGCTTAACATTCCGCACCATCTTCCGTGCGAGTGCTAAATCAGCAGACAGCACCAGAATCCGCGTATCCGGCGCACCTGCCAAAACCCACGCACAAAACACCCCGACCAAAGTCGATTTCCCGCATGACCGAAAGGCCATGAGGAGGAGGCGCGGATTGTCCTTCGCCTTCTCCGCCTCCAACCACTTGGCGATCTTCATATGAATGCGCGGCGTTGTAAATCCCTGACTGGCGTTCCACGTCGCCAAAAATAATGGAAAGGTACATATCATTCTTCCTCCTCATACGCCTCAATCTCCGCCTCGGCTTTGGTCATCAACCCTTGTAAATAACTGGCCTCCTCATCGCCGATAACGGCCTTATCCGGCAGGTCAGCCCATTTCGCGAGTTTGATCAGCAGTTCAATATGACTGATGGCGACCTTGGCTTGTTTGTGATGTGATTCAAATCCTCCCTCTCCAATGGTTTTGCTCATATGATCCCGATAAGACCCAACCGCCAGAGCAATAGCCTCAGGCAAAAATTCCGCAATCTGTTCGCGTGTTGCATGTTCAATTGTAATGTTCTTACTCATCTTGTTCCTTTCTGTTTTCTGATCATCAGGTCACCGATCATCCGCTCATCTGTCATGGGTATCTTCCAATCACAAACCATTGCCCCCCATCCGATACGACCGTAATCGACTGGAATTGTGCGCTTAACGGCTGGTTATATTGATCGGGCCCCGACCCACCTTGGACGGTGACAGTCACGGCGTTACTGGACACATCCGTTTTCTTGATGGTGATTTGTCGTCCGATGGCCTTTTTGGAATTGGCGGGTGGTAATCGCGCATTGAGCGCCCCGCCAAAACTCGACAACAAATAAACATCGACCGCCATATCAATGTCATAGATACCCGTGCCATCGTAAAACCGCGTGTTTCCGGGGGAACGGTTACTGGATATCACAAACCATTCTGCCCCGTTCGACATCACCATCACAAAATCATTCTCCCCGCCTAGGAAGTATGATGTCCTGTCAGGGCCAGCACCTCCGCCAGCTTCGGACACAGTGATAATATTTTTCGAACTATCGATTTTTTTAACAACCATCATCGCGCCTGCCGCCGTGCCCGCATTCGGCAGATTAATGGTCAAAGCCCCGCCGAAACTGGATACCAGATGGACGGAATGCGATAAATCAAGATTGAACGTGCCGCTTGTATCAATATATTCGGTGTCATATCGTTGCAGGGTCGATGTCAGATCATTGCAAATCGATTTCTGCAATTTGTTTTTATACGGGTATCCCGCATTAAACGCTGTGTAATTGCCACCCGAAAAATCCCAAATCGCTGACCCGTCACTCGCCGATAATAAATTATAAATCGCCGTTTCAATTGATCCTGCATCCAGACGCACATTCGGCACACCATTATGCGACTCCGTATATAAATTCACGAAAATGGTTTTGTTCGACCCCGCCCCACAGCGGACACAGGCCTGCGCGGTAATATTTACGTTGGCTTCGAAATCGGTGAAACTATTGTTAAATGACCCCGCTTCGACATACACACCATGCCCCGATGTCGTTGCCCCCAAAGAATAAACACGACATTGGGTAAACCGGTTAGCATTCGGCGTATCCCCCGCGCCAGACCGTTTTAAATGGATGCCGTTGACAAAAGGTTGGGCGACCAACACACGCGTAAAATTATTCCAGTAAACAGGTTTATTCGTATCTGTCCCACCATCCAGTAAAATCCCCGTTTGCGCCTGCCAGGTCGACACATCCACCACCGCATTATTCACACATGGCCCCGATGTTCCCGCAAATTTCAAACCGACATCACCGCCGAATAATTTCAAATTGGCAATGCGGTTATAACTGCCGCCAATTTGAATCATGGTGATCGGCATCGTGGTTGTAATGAGTGACGCATCCCCAACCCCGATCAAACTTTGCCCGTCATTCATCGTTAAGGTCGATATAATGCGGTATGACCCTGCGGGTACAAAAACCGCTTTCGATGCACTCAACGCCCTTTGAAACGCTAATGTGTCATCCGCCACACCGTCACCAACCGCGCCGAAATCTTTAACCGATACTTGTTCCTTTAATTTGTCGCTGGTGGTGCGTGTGACTGCTCCCGTGCCAACTGCCGTGAAACTCGGTTGCGCCATACTGCCGTTTAAAGGGACGACCATCATATTCCCGTCCGCATCAAACCCCAACGCTTTCCCCGCCCGAATATTTTTATCGGGGATGATGTTGGATACAGGTGTCTCATGCGGATTAAACTGGATCATCGCCGCTTGGTCTTGTTCCAACTGCTGCAACCCCGCGACCACAAAATCCAATTCGGTATTAATCGCACTCGCCGCAAAATCACCGCCTTCGATAAAATCGGTCAATCGTTCAAATGGCATACGACGTTCCAACGTAATCACCTGTCCATTGGC
>Ga0155195_102_pt1 | contig 11693 bp, 11 predicted proteins | sample RifCSPhighO2_02_FD_106163 | JGI IMG/M metagenome (GOLD analysis project Ga0155195, IMG submission 106163) | Alphaproteobacteria bacterium RIFCSPHIGHO2_02_FULL_46_13
TCAAAGCAACCGTTTGAAAATGGCGGTGCATAGTAATGCAGGGCGGGATGCCGCAACCAATTATGCGGTGGTTGAAACTTACCGCGATGTCCTCTCCCTCGTTGAATGTCATCTGGAGACAGGGCGCACGCATCAGATCCGCGTTCATATGGAACATATCGGTCATCCGTTGATCGGCGATGCTTTATATGGCGCACAGACCACCAAGATCACCGCGAAACTCAAAAAAGCCGGTTTTGAAGATGATGTAAAAGCGGCGATTTTATCCTTCCCCCACCAAGCCCTCCACGCCAAAGAAATCTCCTTTATCCATCCGCGGACGGACGAGGAGATGCACTTCGAAAGCGATTTGCCGGACGATATGGCGGCGTTGCTTGCGGCAATTGAGGCTTAAATTTTATGTTTAGTTTCAATGGGGTAGTGGGTATTCAATAGTTCGTTTTGTGATTTTTCGATTGGGCGATCTATAAGTTCGTTCTGTCGTTTTTTGTTTTTGAAATCCCTCGAAATTCCGAAAAGATGAGGAGATGCACTTTTGCCCGCAATGGTTTTGCGGGCGCAGGAGGGGCGTTGAGCCAAGTTATATTATAGGAAATTATGCCTAATTTGTCAACGGGACAATTTGTCATTATAAGACGTTCATTGAAAAAGGATTGAGAATGAAGAGAAGAATACATCGAGCAGCTTTGATACCAGCGATGAGGGGATTTGAAAGAGATGAGCGAGTTCCGCAATTTTCTAGTGAAAGACGAGAAAGAACTGCTGCCTATATCAAACATCTTTTGAGTGGGATGCAATTAAATAAGGGTATAGAGATGCGGGTTTTTAACACCGTCGCCCTCATCGAAAAATCAGGCACTCCAGAACAAAAAGACAGGCTTTCTGATCTGCAAGCAGAAATGCGAGTCTGTCTGGCCACCATTTTCCAAGCCGTAGGTCTGGCGCGGTGTGATTTTGACGAACAAAGACACGTTCTGACCAGAAAACTTTTGGAGCGGTATCCTTTAATGACGCAATCTATTGCCGTCGCAGAAGCCCGTTCCTTCTGCCTGAGCAGAATTCCGGAATAAGATGTGTGGTTTCGCGTTGTTTTTACGATGCGCATCTTACCTATTTGTCATCCCCGCGAAGGCGGGGATCCAGAAAGTAAGTTTTTTGAACCACTAAGGCACTAAGGACTCTAAGTTCACTAAGTTCTTCTTCCCTTGTCATCCTGAGTGAAACGAAGGATCTCCCTTTTTTAACGCAAAGCATGCTAAGTGACGCAAAGAGTTTTGTGATTGGTTGTTGTCATTGCGAGGAGCGTTATTTAGAAAGTTTTTTTAACGGTACAAAACATTTGAATTGCTTATGGTTGTTTTTTTGTAATTATATTTGGTCAGTATCTTTTTTAGGGAAATATGATTTAGCGAGTTTGATGATTTTGGACCAAGTATAATATCAATCAAGCTATCTTTATTAAGAGGGATATCAATGTAAGGCTTAATTATAGATCCGGAGTTTATAAACGACGTTTCTTCTAAAAGAATATTATTTGTACATATTTTGATTAAGCGCCATTCACGTTCATCTTTATAATTTTCTGACTTACAGGCAATAATATCATACATTGTAAGTATTTGGAGCTCAACCATAAGGCTGGCAATCAGTGACAGTTCTGTTCTTAAAAAGATCTCGCAGGCTTTTTTATAAATAGCATAAGCATACTCTTTCTTTTTTTCTATTGTTGCATAAGATACTCTTACAATAAAAGTATTATTCAGAGTAATGCTGTGCTCTTGATTTACACCTTCGAATCCGATTCCTAAGCCCTCACCATTTCTGGCATAGGGAATCCATTGGCGAAGATCGTCATTGCTTTCACTAAAGCAGCAGATATATGCTGACGAAGGGTGTATTCTTAGGCCGGATGGTAGCGCTGTTTTTGCTAAATTTTCATAGGTTGCTTTTAAGAAAGTCTCAGGTATATCTTTTGTATCCCAAAAAGTTGAAATTAGGGTGCAAATCATTGCATCCATGAAAAGAAAGAAATGAAACTCTTCTTTTTTTTGCGACATGCGTAATTCCATGTGCACTTCTGCTAAAATCTTTAAGCCTTCAATAATCTCATTTGGGTCGTTGCAGTATCTTGCGTCTGTGAATCTTAATGTTCCATTTTTTAAGATCTCTAATGCTGCCTCAAGACTTGTATAATGATATAGTGTTGTACTTTTATCACCAATATCATCATTTAAAACTTTTAGGCATTCATCATGAGCTTCATGTAGCTCAATCTGTAGCTTTTCTAGTTTGTTTTCTGTCATTACTTCAACGCCCGATCAATAATCGTTCCTGCATGTTTCACATACGGAGCGAAATCGAAGATGGCATCCAAGGCGGATTTGTCGAGTTTGGAGGTGACGTCGGGGTCTTGTTCCAGCATGTCGCGGAGGGAGGATTTGCCGTCGGATTCCCAGACTTTCATCGCAGAACGTTGGACGATGCGGTAGGCGTCTTCGCGGGCGATGCCGGCTTGGGTGAGGGCGAGGAGGGTGCGTTGGGAGAAAACTAATCCACCCATGCGTTCTAAATTCGCCATCATGGTTTTTGGGTAGACCAGTAAATTTTCGATGACGTTTGCGAGGCGGTTGAGGGCGAAATCGAGTGTCACGCAAGTATCTGGTGCAAAAAATCTTTCAACGGCGGAATGGGAGATGTCGCGTTCATGCCAGAGAGCCACGTTTTCCATCGCAGGGATAACGGACGCGCGGACAACGCGGGCGAGGCCTGTCAGGTTCTCGGTCAAAATCGGGTTGCGTTTATGGGGCATGGCGCTTGAGCCTTTTTGCCCTGCGGAGAAAAATTCTTCGGCCTCGCGGACTTCGGTGCGTTGGAGGTGGCGAATTTCAATCGCGATATTTTCGATAGAGGATGCAATGACCCCGAGTGTTGCAAAGAACATCGCATGGCGGTCACGCGGAATGACTTGGGTCGAAACTGTTTCAGGTTTCAGGTTTAATTTTTTGGCAACATAAGCTTCGACCTCTGGCGGGACGGTTGCGAATGTGCCGACTGCGCCTGAAATTGCACAGACGGAAATTTCTTCGCGCGCGGTGAGGAGGCGTTGTTTTGCACGTTTGAATGCCGCGTAATGTCCCGCGAGTTTCACGCCGAATGTTGTCGGCTCGGCATGTATCCCGTGGCTGCGTCCGATGGTGATGGTGTCTTTATGTTCACGGATGCGTTTTTCGAACGCCGCTAAAACTTTATCAAGATCAGCGAGGAGGATGTCTGAGGATTGTTGCAATTGGACGGCAAAGGTAGTGTCAAGGACGTCGGACGAGGTCATACCTTGGTGCATATAGCGGGCTTCTTCGCCCACAAATTCGGCAACGCTGGTCAGGAAGGCGATCACGTCATGTTTGACTTCGCGTTCGATTTCATCAATCCGCGCCGCATTGAAATTCCCGCGTTCGCGCAGGGCTTTCGATACACCTTTCGGGATCATCCCGATCTCTTCCTGAATCTCAGCGGCCAATGTCTCGACCTCCAACATAATACGGAATTTATTATCGGTTTCCCAAATGGCAGCCATGTCAGGGCGGGTATAGCGCGGTATCATTTTATCATCCTTTTTTGTATGGCCTTTGATACGACATCAGAGGCCAATAATCAAGGGCTGACCGCTATTTATGCCCCCCATTTGGCGCGTATGCCGCTTCAATCTGATGCTCTAATGCCTCGTCGAGCAGGCCATTTTCATGGAGATAATCAAGGGCTTTCGCGCCCGATACTGCCAAAGCACGTTCGGCAAGACCCATCAGGTAAGGGGATAACTGGTCTTTATTCAGGTCAACCAGTGCTGTCATTTTCTCGCCCGAGCGTTCTTTATACCGTTTGTACCTTGTGCTGACTTCTTCGTAAGCCTCTGGCAGGAAGGTCGGCACATCGAATGTGGTTTGCATATGTTCAATGGTTTGGACGGCTTTCCGTGCCATAATCATTTGAGCGCGGTAATATTCCATTTTCTGTTGCAATTGGGCTTCCGGTGTATCTTGCCCGAACGGAGACAGGACTAGATTAACCAGCCTGTCAAAGACATTCTTACGGTCGGTATAGGCTTTCGGGTCGATGTCGTTATGCTGTGCCTGTTCGATTTTTTCCTGTTGCAGGCATAACTTGCTATAAATTATACGATAGGTTTTCTCACTGACCTCATTATTCACGAGCAATTTTTTAATCACATTTTTTTCAACATGAATCATGGACAGGTGGAGTGATTGATCAAAAATACATTGTCCATGTTGATTGACCAGATTTTTTCTTTTTTCCTGTGCCTCTGATAATTGTTGGTTCACATGAGCCAGCATGACATCATAATGTTCAGCGTTGATAAAGCCTTTGTTCTTAAAGTTGAGAAGGCGTGAACGCTCGGTCAAAAGGAAGTAGATGCCAAGGTCTGCGGCATGGGCTTCTTTTAACGGGTCTTCGGTACTGATATTCAGTTTCTTCATAATCGGAACAATCAATGGTGCCTTGATAAACAAGGTCGCCAGAATACATCCGACCGTCAGCGCCAAAAGGAAGTCGCGCGGGGTGTATTGCGACGTCCAACCGTCTACCGTGAAGTCTTCGGGAATAAGCAGGACGATAATAATCGACAATGCGCCACGCAGACTTGCCCATGCCAGTAATTTTTCCCATGAGGATGGAACAGGACTTTCCAGTTTCATGGCATTGAGTGGTTTGGTTACTATATAGACAGCAATCAGGCGGCATAAGGCAACCACAATCACTGTGATAACGATTGGCAGCCAGAGGTGAACGAAATCAACGCCTGAACTTGCAAATAAAAGTCCAGCCATCAGGAAAACAAGGGAGTTTACCACGAAGGCCATATGTTCAATCAATTTCCCCAGATATTCATCGACCTTTGGTGGCAGAATATTTCTGGAGTAATTACCAAGGAATAGGGCGGCAACCGTTGTTGCAATAATTGATGACACGTGAACAACACCAGAATGGTTGATCAGTTCAGAAGTGATAAACACCATATGCGCAGAAATAATCAGCAGGGTGACGGTCACGAATTCATTCTTTTTCGTGAAATCGAGCGCTTTTGAAAAAAGGGCGGCCATGGCAAGGCCAATCGCAATCCCCAGAACAATCATCATGGTAAAATCAAAAATGCCACCCAGAACAGTTTCAGTTCCGTTGAAGCCTGTTAGAGCAACCGAGAGAATAACAAGGAACAATGCCATTGCTGTTCCATCATTCAGAAGGCTTTCGCCTTCGAAAATCATGGCTAGCCTGCGGGGGACACCACATTCTTTAAACAAGGACAACACCGCAACAGGGTCAGTCGGAGAAATAATTGCACCGAACAATAGAGCCACAATAAATGGCATCTGGATGCCGATCATCGGCATGATGAAATATAAAAGGCCTGCAATCGATACGGCAGAAACGATCAGCGACACAACAGATAAAAGCGAAATCACCCATGCGCTGTCCAGCATTTTTCGCATATTCATGTTAAAGCCGGATTCAAATATCAACACAGGTAAGAAGATATAAAAGAGCAGTTCCGGCGTTAGAACCATATCATCAATAAAGCCGAAAATATTTTTAAGGAACGGCAGATTGACAATCGGGACGAGAAGAAGGCCAACAAAAACCAAAAGGACTGTATAAGGAAGCTTGAATTTCTTGGACGCAAAAAAGACAACTGTAGAAAGGGCAATCAAAACGAACAGCGCCAAAGCCGATGTAATACTCAATATCATTTAAATACCTGTTTGTTGTGGAGTGGGATATATATACCCCTGACTTTTAGGCGGCAAGATAAATGTTGTTTTGGAAATTGAGGGGGTTTTTTCTTGGTAACGTATTGAAAATAATATGCTTTTCTACATCAACCCTTTATTCTTCATAGACGTCACACCCTTCTTAGATACTACAAGATGATCGTGGATGGTGATGCCCAATGGTCTAGCTGCGGCCATTATGGCTTGGGTTAGGTCGATATCGGGTTTGCTGGGGGTGGAATCGCCGCTCGGGTGGTTGTGGACGAGGATGATGGCGGTGGATGATAATTCTAGTGCCCGTTTCATGATCTCGCGCGGGTAGGCGGGGGTGTGGTCGACTGTTCCCGTTTGTTGAATTTCATCGGCGATCAATTCATTTTTCTTGTTGAGGAAGAGTAGGCGGAAATGTTCGCGTTGTTCATGCGCCATGGTTGCCTGAACATAGTCCAGCAATTTTGTCCAGCTATTGAGGACGGGTTGGTGAAGTATATCTTGTTTCATCAAATGGAAGGATGCGGCTTCGATTGTTTTGATGGAAATCGCGGTTGTCTCGGATAGGCCGAAGGCCACAAGGTCGCGGACGCTGGCATGGAATACGCCATTGAATGACCCGAAAGTCTGAATCAGTTTTTTGGCGAGGGGTTTGACGTCGCGGCGCGGTAAGGCCAGAAATAAAATCAGTTCCAATATTTCATAGTCTTGGAGGGCATCAACGCCACCTTTTAAAAACCGTTCACGCAACCGATCCCGATGCCCGCTGTGATGCGGGGGCGGTGGTTGTTTGAGGGCGGTATTATCGTCCATAGTTTGTTCTTACGATTCAATCCGTTCGATGGTTGCGCCACATGCTCCGAGTTTGCCGACGAGGTTTTCGTAGCCGCGGTCGAGGTGGTAGATGCGGTCGACGATTGTTTCGCCTTCGGCAACCAGTCCTGCCAGAATAAGCGAGACAGAAGCGCGGAGGTCAGTGGCCATGACTTCGGCACCTTTTAATTTTTTGACGCCGCGGATCAGCGCGGTATTGCCATGAACCGTGATGTTTGCGCCCATGCGTTGCAGTTCAGGGACATGCATGAAACGGTTTTCGAAAATGGTTTCTGTGACCATTCCCGCACCTTCGCACATGGTCAGCATGGTCATGAATTGAGCCTGAAGATCTGTTGCGAAACCCGGGAAAGGTTCGGTCATGATGTCTGTGCCGATAAGAGGTTTACCATTGCGGTGAACAATCACGTCTTCGCCGTCCTGTTCAATCGTGACCCCTGCGCGGTTGAGCGGGAGGATGAGGGAGGTCAGGAAATCCATGCGGGTTTTCTGAAGGCGCACTGTGCCGCCCGTCAGCGCAACCGCAATCATAAATGTTCCGGTTTCGATGCGGTCAGCAATTACATCATGGGTCATGCCGTGCAGATATGGTACGCCTTCGATATGGATTTCGGATGTGCCGAGGCCGGAAATTTTTGCACCCATTTTGATCAAGGCTTCGCCTTGGTCAACGATTTCGGGTTCGCGGGCGGCGTTCATCAGGATGGTTTCGCCTTTGGCAAGGGTCGCCGCCATCATCACGTTTTCGGTAGCACCGACAGAGACTTTCGGGAATAGAATTTTTGCGCCCTGTAATCCACCCGCAGGGGCTTTGGCCTTCACATAGCCTTCGTCGAGGGTGATTTCTGCACCCATGGCGCGGAAACCGTCCAGATGCAAATCAATCGGACGTGTGCCGATGGAACATCCGCCCGGAAGAGAAACAGTGGCTTCGCCCATGCGCCCGAGGAGAGGGCCCATCACCAGAATAGAGGCGCGCATTTTACGCACGAGGTCATAAGGGGCTTCGGTTGAATTGATATTGCCCGCATTGATAATGGCAACGCCGTCACTCCGCAGGCCGATTGAGACACCCATTTCTTTCATGAGAGCAGCAAGGGTGCGAATATCTTGCAGGCCGCAGGGCATGTTGGTGAATTGAACTGTCTCACCTGTGAGCATTGAGGCACAGAGATGTTTCAAGGCCGCATTTTTTGCACCGCTGATCGGAATATTTCCGTTCAACACCGTCCCACCCTGAACACGGATTTTATCCAGTTCCGATGCGCGAATGATGGCATTCGGGTCGATGGTTGCAAATTCCGGTTGGTCGGCAAAGAGCGGTTTTTGTTGCGCGGCATTGGTCATTGTTGTTACTTTCTTTTTTAATTTTTAACCACGAAGAACACGAAGTTCACGAAGATTTATTTACATCCTTGGCAATGTGACACCGCGTTGGGACATGTATTTGCCTGAGCGGGCATTGTAGGGGACTTCGCAGGCGCTTGATCCCTTGAAGAACAGGAATTGGGCGATGCCTTCGTTGGCGTAGACTTTGGCGGGCAACGGGGTGGTGTTGGAGAGTTCCAATGTTACATGGCCTTCCCAGCCTGGTTCGAGCGGGGTGACGTTGACGATAAGGCCGCATCTTGCGTAGGTTGATTTACCGAGGCACACAACCAGCACATCTTTTGGGATGCGGAAATATTCAACGGTGCGGGTCAGGACGAATGAGTTTGGTGGAATAATACAGACATCACCAGAGCGTTCGACAAAGCTTTGGTTTGAGAAATTTTTTGGGTCAACAAGGGCGTTATCGACATTTGTAAACAACATAAATTCATTGGCGCAACGGGCGTCATAGCCGTAGGAAGACAGGCCGTAGGAAATGATTTTCTCGCCATTCACTTCGCGGTTTTGTTTTTCAACAAAAGGTTCGATCATGCCGTGGTTTAATGATTGATCACGAATCCAGTGGTCGGGCATAATCCCGGGGAGGGCATCAATTGCTGTATCTGGTTTTAAAACGGCGTTGCTCATCTTTACTTAGTCTCTTCTCTTTGGCTCTTCTTTTTGGTTTTCGGTTTTTCTGGCAGTGCTTTGCTCTTTGCGTTTTTTCAGGTTCGCGCGCAAAGCTTCTGCCCGTGCTTCATTCAAAAGCTCTTTTTTGCGATTCGAAACGGACGGTTTTGCGGTCTCATTCTGAATGGGCAGAGTCATGAAATCATCACTTCGTAAATTTTTTTAGGGAATTTATGGTGAGACCATACACAATTCATGCGCCAGATTCCAGATAATAATCACTCTTTTCCACCACAGTTGAACCCTTTTGGATACATAAGAAAGTGTTGTATTTCAATTGGCTAGGGAGAGGTAGGGAAGGAGATGTGGGCTAAGTAGCTGTAATTTATGGATAATTTATATGGAAATCGAAATATCATTAACCAACCTTTAAACCTAAAGGAGCTATTCTGAAGATGTAAGCAGGGACTTACGCAAAAAAATAAATCTTGCTGGAAACCAATTGAAGGAGAAATAATATGTTGAAATTGATAGCTTTTGTTCAAGCTTATACAAGTGATTTTGGTAAAAAAGAAGACGGGGCGACTGCCATTGAATATGGTTTGATTGCGGCGGGTATTGCTCTTGCCATCTCTGGCGCCGTTGTTATTTTTGGTGAACAATTGACAGGGCTCTTCACGGATATGGGCACAAAACTTGAGTCAGTTAAACCAGCGCCATAGGTCTGAGCGTCTATCTACTAAGGTTTAAAGCCCGCCCCTGCTATATTTATGGGGGGCGGGTTTTTAATTCAGAAATTTTTTCACTGTTCGTGGTCATCGCATCAAAATGATTGGTTTATTGGTCTTTTTATTTGGGGTTTTTGTAACTCTTGGCATGTGCGGGTTGGCCGCTAAGTCCGATTATAAGGGTTTTAAGATTCTCAATATGTATTCGCTCGTCATTATTGGCGCATTTGCCGTGACTTATGGTGTTTTGACACTCACAGGTCAGCGGGAGATTTTTTTTAAGCCTATCGGGATGCATTTGGGAGCGGCTTTTCTGGTGTTGATGATGACCAGTGCTATGTACGCTCTCAAAAAACTGGGGGCAGGGGATTCCAAATTTGCAACTGCTGTTGCTTTGTGGGTTGGTTTGGGCGGTCTTGTGCCGTTCCTGTTTTATATGTCGTTGGCGGGCGGGGTGGTTGCGATTGCCTCGCTTTATTTACAGAAGAAAAAACCGTTTCAATCTCCGCCCGAAGGTGGGTGGATTGATTCCGTGCAGAAGGGTGGCGGCAATGTTCCTTATGGAATTGCAATTGCCGCGGGTGCGTTGGTTTCATTTATTTATCTGGGATTTTTTAGCGTTACCAAGTGGGAAATGTTTTTCTGAAAACTCTCTTTAGCGGTTGTTAATTCTTTTGGGGCAAATTGAGATCATGAATAAGAATATCTTAATCGTATTGGGTGGCGGATTTTTGGTTGCGATTGTCGTGGCCTTAATTGTGCAGGCAAGTTTTGGTAAAAAAAATTCCAATATGGTGGAAGTTGTCGTCGCGTCCCAAGCTGTAACTGCTGGTACTAATGTTACAAATTCTAATTTTAAATGGCAGGAATGGCCAAAGGATTCTGTTTTTGCGGGCGCGATCATCCGTGAAGGAAAAAAATCTGTGACTGATTCTGCTCAAGGTAAAGTGCGCAGAGATTTGAGTGCAGGTGAGCCATTATTAAAATCAGCATTGACCGCCGCAGGTAAGGGCAATGTTCTGGCTGCCGCGATGGAACCCGGTATGCGTGCCATGGCGATTAAAGTGTCCGCTGAATCCATGGTCGGCGGCTTTATTTCCCCAGGGGATAAAGTGGATGTGATCCTTTCTTATCAGATTAAATTAAATGGCGATGAGGCCGATAGTGCGGCGGGTAAAGTTGATAAGCATGCGTCACAGACCATTTTGGAAAATGTAAATGTGCTCGCCATCGATCAGAATTCCAGTAAGGCGGATGATAAGGCTAAAGTTGGTCGTACTGTCACGCTTGAGGTCGATGCGGCGGGTGCAGAAAAATTGGTTCTCGCCAGTGAAATGGGGGACTTGTCACTCAGTCTTCGCGCGCTGGGTGATGATAGTCACAAAGACAGAGGCAAGCATAATTTTACGACGGATGTTCAGGTTAGCAATCTTCTTCAGGAGTTAGGAAAAATGAAAAAGAATGCTGGCGGAAAGTCCGATATTGTGAGAGTCTATAATGGCCAAGAAATAGAAAATGTTACCGTTCGTCGTTAGTTCCCCTGAGTTTCTCTTTTGCCGCATACAGGCAGTCATATAAATAGTTGTCAAAAATGAACAAAAAAAGTTTATGCACAGTTTTATCAACAGGACTCCGTAAAACATGCGGAGCTGTTGTTTTGGGCGGATTGCTCTTTCTGCCGATGGCGGTTGTTGGCGCGCCACAAACGCATGCGGCACTTCCTGCTCATGTTGTTGCTGCACCTGAAATGTTGAAACTGACGCTGGGGAAGGCCGAAGTTTATAAATTACCAAAATTGGTTAGCGATATTATGGTGGCGAACCCGAAAATTGCTGATGTATCTGCTTTGCAACTTGATCAACTTTATATTGTCGGATCGACACTCGGCGACACGAATATCATCATTCTGGATAATGCGGGGAATGTCCTTAAAAATTTGAACGTCAATGTGAGTATTGATGTGAGTATTATTGAAAACCTGATCCATACTGTGTTCCCTCAGGAAAAAGGGGTGTCGGTTCATGTGGTCGGGAATCAGGTTGCATTGATGGGGACGGTCTCAACCCCCGTTGCCGCACAACGGATTGCAAAATTGGTGGCGGCGCATATGTCCGATGTCCGTAAGGGCGGTGATGCCAAGAATGTCGATTCCATGATTGAAAATCTGCTTGAAGTGCGTGGTCAGCAACAAGTGACTTTGCGGGTTCGGATTTTAGAAGTTTCTAGAACTGTTCTGAAGGAATTGGGTATTAATACGGCAACAGGTGTGACATCATCGACCACAGGTTTCCGTCCTGATCTGAATTACAATCAGGGAACAGGGCTGACCAAAGACCCGATGGCGACTGCATCT
>Ga0155195_126_pt1 | contig 11583 bp, 14 predicted proteins | sample RifCSPhighO2_02_FD_106163 | JGI IMG/M metagenome (GOLD analysis project Ga0155195, IMG submission 106163) | Alphaproteobacteria bacterium RIFCSPHIGHO2_02_FULL_46_13
ATCCTTCGATTATAACACAAAATTTCTATCTCAACAAATCGACTGTTTTGCTCATCATATCGCGGGTTTGGGTGAACATTCCCATATTGGCCTGATAAGATTTGGTTGCTTCTTTCATGTCCATGGCCTCAATCAATGAATTGACGTTCGGCATGGTCACATAGCCATCGGCATCGGCTGACGGATGACCCGGCATGTATTTTTTCAGATATTCTGATTTTTTATCATCAATGACCTTATCAACAGCTACCATTTTTTCGCCGCTGGCTTTATCCAGAACATTCTTGAACATAATTTGTTTACGGGTATAGGGTAAGTCACCTGCTTTTTCAGGGGCTGTATCCGCGTTGGCCGTATTCTGCGCGATCACGTTGATACGTTCACTTTGAACACGCATTCCGGAACTAGCGAGTTTCATGGTTGCAAAAAAATCTGTCATGTTAATCTCCTATTCCTTATGATTTCTTACCAACTGATGTTCTCACCATATCTGCCGCATTGCGGTACAGATTCAACATCAATGTATAATTCATTTGAACATCACTGGACTTGACCATTTGCTCTTCAAGGACGACCGAGTTGCCATCGGGCTTCACTTCGTAAGGGCTTTTGCTCTTAGCCATTTTCGGGTTGGGTGATTGGTCGGGGGCAGCCATATGGGCTGGATTGCTCTCTTCCATCATCACATGCATTTTATTCTTACTGACATTCGCAACCAATTTCGAGAAATCGACTTTTCTTAAATCTTGGGACATATAACCCGGAGTATCGGCATTTGCCACGTTCTGGGAAATAACCTTTTGACGTTCGGCCAAATAGGACATTTTTGCGTTCATAGCCTGAAAAAGACTGATATTTTCGATTGTCATGTTCCTACCCCTTATGTTCTTCTATGTTGGATCATGTGACAGGGAAAGATTTGCAGAAACCATGCCAGATAAACAGATTCCGCCATCAGAGGGTATCGATATAGCCGAGAACGGCCTAACCCCTTCAAATATAACGCAAAAACCAAAAAACCCGACTGCCGTGGCGATCACAGCAGGCGATACAAAAGATGCCGCGCCCCGCATTACCGCCGCAGGACGGGGAAAAATTGCCGAGCAAATCCTACAATTGGCCTTTGCAAACGGCATAAAAGTCCGCGAAGACAAGGAACTTGCCGAAATGCTGGCCAAAATAGAATTGGATAGCCCAATTCCATCGGACGCCTTTCTGGCAGTTGCCGAGGTCTTATCATACGTCTATAAAGCAAATGGCGAGCCAAATCCGTTTGATGTGCTTCAGGCACTCGAAAAATCATAGGAAAAAGAGACAGAATAATGGAAACCAACGAAGTTTTACGATTTTTAAGCGCCTTGGTGTTTGTGATCTCCCTGATGGGCGGGTTGTGGCTTATCCTGAAAAAGATGGGCATTAATGGCGGCTTTACCCTGCAACAGGGCAAAAAACGCCGACTGGCCCTTGTTGAAATGCTGCCCATCGATACAAAACACAAAGCTGTATTGTTACGCTGTGATGACAAAGACCATCTTGTCATCTTGGGTCCAAACGGCGAAACTGTAGTTGAAAAGTCTATACAGGTTCAGGAAGAAAAAACAGATGCCTAAAAAAACATTCTCAATATCACCTCTGAAACTTATTTTAACGGTTATCACTCTTTCCATCTGCTTTCACGGGCATGATGCGATTGCGCAAGTCCTGTCGCTCGATATGGGCGGAGAAGAAAAAAACGGGACACTGACCGGACGTATCGTCCAGATGATGGGACTCCTCACCATCCTCTCCCTCGCCCCGTCAATTTTGATGATGATGACATCCTTCACACGGATTATTGTGGTGTTGTCATTCCTGCGTTCTGCCATCGGACTTCAACAAACCCCGCCGAACTCGGTGATGGTTTCTCTCGCTTTGTTCATGACATTTTTCATTATGGCGCCGACCTTTCAAAAATCCTATGACGCAGGGATTAAGCCCCTCATCAACGAAGAGATTGACGAGGTCGAAGCCTTTAAACGCGCGACCGAGCCGTTTAAAATGTTCATGTTAAAACAAACACGCGAAAAAGATTTGATGTTGTTTATGGACGCATCAAAAACCGCAAAAGTTGATAAGGCGGTTGACGTTCCGTTACAGGTTGTCATTCCGTCTTTTATGATTTCCGAACTGCGCCGCGCGTTCGAAATCGGCTTTATGCTGTTCCTCCCCTTCCTTGTAATCGACATTGTGACATCGTCGATTTTAATGTCGATGGGGATGATGATGTTACCGCCGATTATGATCTCGATGCCGTTTAAAATTATTTTCTTCGTTCTGGTTGACGGATGGAATCTGGTCTGCGGATCCTTGATCAAAAGCTTTGACATGGGACCAATGGATTTAACTGCAGGAATACCTACACCCGCAGTGACAACACAATAGATTTTTTTTGATTAATCGCCCAGAACTTGATCTGCTTTTAACCCCGGAACATTCCGCAAACCTTCTGGCACAGCGACGGAACTTTCTTTGTCGCCATTTGCAGACGGCGGAAGAATAGCCGTCTTTGACGGAGTATCCGCTGCCTTAAAACTCGTCAAGAAATCTTTAAAGATACTGGTTTGATCAATAATCGAATTAATCGTGTCACGATCAGCGAGCAATGATGACTGGCGCGGGCGTGTTACCACATCAAATTTCTGGGCTTTGGATGTAGCTGCCATTGCATCGGAATAACGCTCCCGTAAATTCGCAAGCACATAACGGTTATCGGCAAGATACAAAGCAACCGCCCAATTCAACAACAAATCCGCTTGATCGTCCGACAGAGGACGGGTCAACGTGATATTTTGATTTTGCACCAATTGTTCGAGTGAGTCTGCGGCGTCTTGCCATTTCTTGCCGCGCCATGCGATATCTGCCTTCAACCTTAATGAATTATCGTCTTGTGGAAGTAAGGCAAGTGCCGCAAATGCTTCGTCGGGTTTGCCTTTCAGGGAGTATGCTTTGGCGCGCAACAACCCAATATCTTCCTGCTTGGCAAGCACGTCTTGAGATGGAAGACCTTTCAACATATTTTCGGCCTTATCCAGCGATACAAGCGCATCATCAGGTTTCATGTCCATGTTCTGAAGGGTTGCCAGACGAATGGCAACTGATGCCCCCTCTAACCCACTCAGGCCACCATCAATTTGTTTTTTCAGCAATGCGGCTGCGCGCGGCAATAAATCTGCCGTTGCCATCCGCTCGGCCAATTGGCGTGTCAGGGCTTCACCTTCTGCCCCGGGGGGAACCAAACTTGCAAATTCATTATAAAGAACCAGAATATCAACCGGTGAAATATTTTTTATTTTCTCGGGCGCAAATAAATTTTTAAACGCATCCCGCATATCTGTATCGATTTTCTTACCCTGCTCTGACGACGGGTTCAACGAATGCGCCAGTTGCATCAATGTGATGGCCTTCACAGGTTCATTATTCGCCAGATAAATTTTAGCCAGATTATAATTGATGGATACTTCCAAATCATCACCGCGCCATGCATAACGCAAACCTTCAAGGCTATCGACAGCTTTGTCTTGCGTAATTTCTTTGGAATCCAGTTGCATCATCGTCAATGCAAAGCGTGCCTTGGCTCTGTATAAATCATCTTTACCATCGGCTAACCCTTTCCAAATTGCTTTGGCTTCTTCGGGTTTTTTGATCTGGCGATCCATCTCGCCTTTCAGGTAATCATAGGCAGATGCATAAGGCAGTTCCATCTTGTCCCTGATCGGCTCAAGAATATCCAGAAATTTTTTGGCTTTCTCTAAATTCCCCTCACGCAAGGAAACCTCGGTCAGAGTTAAGCCAAGCGGGGTTTTGACATCATCCGTATAGGAATCAACAATTGCCGTATCATTCGGCAATATTTTTGCCGCCTGTTGCCAGTCATCTAATTTGGCGAGGGTGAAGGCCTTCCAATACGGGGTATCCGCCACATCGTTCAAACTGGCATTTGAGAATATTTTATAAGCTTCTTTTGGTTTCCATGACAAGGCGTCCGCGGCACCCATCAAAGCCATAAATTCCGGATTGGATTCAATCTCCGGCTCATAGCTTTCTGCCAGTTCCAGATAACCAATGGCCTCCGGCGCATAATTAAAAGACAGCGCCAACTGGGCAAGACCTATCAGCCCTTCTGCTTTCTTTGTATCGGTTTGCTTGCCCATAGCGGACATGATCAAGCGTTGATTATCAGAGAGGCTTTCTTTATCACCGACCTGCCAGTCCTTAAAATTATAGATACGCGACATATCTTTCGGGGCAGCAGGATTCGCAGATGAATTTGTTTCAGGCGAATGGTGTGTAGCACTCTGTCCCGCTGTTATAAAATCCTGATCGGACGCAAGTTCCAATCCGCCATCTTTGGTCAACAAAAGCCCGTTATCTGTTTTAGATATTTTCAAATCATCTGACTTGGGCACAACTGCCAAGCCGACATAAGATGGGAGGCTATCAAGATCAACAAAACTTTGTGATCCACCTGTAAAATCTTTTGCAGATTCAACGAGGCCGACAGTGATCTTATCACCCACTTCAGGGTCTTGAATTTCAATCGTGCGGTTTATCGCCTCCGCTGGCCACAAAAGGCTTGGGGTGACTTGCTCACCATCTTTATCAAAAATATGTTTGTAGGGAATAGGCATAGGTTTTGATTTTGGATGATCCGTCAATTCCAGCTTCCAAACCAATCCTCCGCCTGCTGCCGACATCTGTAACCCTTCCGGAATCTTGATACGGAATGTGGACGTGCCGTCAGCTGATGGGATCGGCTCGAACGTTCCTAATGGCTCTGCCCCGTTACTGGTTATTTGCGGAGGCAATTTGACATTGTCCTTCCCCTGCACCATCCACACATATCCATTGCGCTCAAAAATCGCCAACGGAATAGAGGTAGTGGAGGTAATGGCTATATTATATGTTTTATCTTTTTTGACAGGCGCGGGATCAGTAGTTGCAGGGGCAGTTGCAGGAGCAGCTTCATGTCCCTGATCAACGATCACATTTTTTTCATTCGCCAATTTTTCCTGAACGGCTTTCTCAAGATTTTTAGCAGGTTCAGCCCCTGCTGCCGTTTCAATTTTCGAGGCTAGATTGACAGGCTCTGTTTTTGTGTTCTTCGAAGTATCTTTAGGGGCGTCTTTTACAGCCTCACCTTTAATGTCAATAATCAATCTGTTGTCGGCGGACAAATGGCGAACATTTTGTCCTTTTGCAAAACTGATTTCAACTTGGTTCGGAGATATAATTTTATAATCGGTAATGCGGGACAAAGATGTGGGTGCTGTACCATCTGCGGTTAAATCAACACCATCCACAAAATTAATAATAATGCGATCCGGCAATTCTTGGGTTGTGAATTTGACAGCGGAAGACGGGGACGTTCCCCAATCGAACACAACGCGGGAATAACTATCCTTATCACTGCTCCGGACTTTGACCTTGGGCAGATCGACTTTATCTGCCGCAAATGCAGCAGATGACAATAAAGCCAAAGTCATGACAGACGAGAGGAATGGGCGGATTCGTACCATCTTTAGAAATTGCCACAGTCCAAGCGATACGACAAGGACAAGCCATCATAAAAACAATAAAACCCCCGAATTTTACAAATTATTTTCGGGGGCTTTTTATATGCTGACATTACATTTTAAAACAAGTCGGCAAGTAATTTGTCAATATCGGACTGGCTTACCGCTTTATCAGCCATTTGAGGACCATTGAGCAGTTTCGCGTCCCCTTCACGGGTGTCAACAAGGGCACTGTTCGGTAGCCCCGGAATCTTATCCTCAAGGACAGCCATTAAATTACTGACTTTTTCATCAATTTGCTTAATGCTGCGAACGACTTTGGTGATGCGTTGCCCTGTAATATCCTGGAAAGAGCATGCTTCCAGAATTTTTGTCACTTCGCCCAACAAATAGTCTTTATGCTCCGCCCCCAGCTTATCTGCATAAGCCGTTAAAGCATCGCAGGAATCCATAATTGTCCCCGTTGCAACTTCTGTCGCTTCAACAACGGCATCCAGTTCATCCGTGGCATCAGGAATATGTGTTCCTGATACATCGCTTGCGCGGGATGCACTAATTTCCTTGCGCGTTTCTTCGATCAGGTTATGCAACGCCTTTAGTTCAAGATAAATATTCTCTCTTGAAACATCTTCCGCAGCCTCGACCTTCTCGATCACTGAGTTAATAATTTGTACAACCTTGTCGCGGCCGATATCATTTTTTAAATTGCTCATAACCATACCCTCCCAGGAATATGTAATCAGAGATGCGAAAAAATAAGGTAATTAAAACGTCTGAATTAGAAATCGCCCAGAACGGAAGACATTTTTGCCTTTAAAGTTTCAGCGTTAAACGGCTTCACAATATAGTTGCTAACCCCTGCTTGCTTTGCGGCAATCACGTTCTCAGTCTTACTTTCCGCCGTAATCATGATGAACGGAACATTTCCGTTGGTAGGCAGAACGCGCACAGCTTTCAAAAGATCAAGACCTGACATTGGTTCCATATTCCAGTCGGAAATGACCAAGCCATAGGTTTTTTCCTTAAATTTTTGTAAGGCCATAGAACCGTCTGTGGCCTCATCAACATTGGAGAATCCCAGCTGTTTCAACAGATTACCGATAATGCGCAGCATCGTTTTATAGTCATCAACGATCAACACATTCATATTTTTATCAACAGTCATAGATTTCTCCTTAGGGCATAATTGGGCATAGATGTGCGACTGAAAATTGTCGCGTGGTTCATCGTGCCATGAAAATATTAATAAATTACTACGCAGAGAACGCAGAATTAAGGACTTATGGAACTTCAGGGAGCTTTTTCTGCTCCGCCAGAAGGGTTGTCAACGCTTTCGCACGATCGGCATCCATCAAAGCGATGATCGGTCCGGATTTTGATTCCGGCATACTGCTAATCACATCCATCAGAATATCGGTATCCAATGTATTGAAAATACGCGCCGCATCTTTTGGCTTCATGCCTGAATAGATTTTGACAAGGCTTTGAATACGGGCGGCCTCGGCTGCGGTTTGTTGTTTGAGCAAATCTTTCAACTCGTCACGAACGCCTTCCATTTCAGTGACTTTTTTATCCAGTTCTTTTTGGGCGGCTTCTAACAATGCTTCGCGTTCACTTAGTTTTTTCTCGCGCTGATCCAATTCATCACGACGTTTGGTTAAGTCCTGAAACACTTCGTTTTTCAAAGTTGAATCTGCGGCATCGGTATCTGACGCATCTTGCCATTTTTTATCGGTTGTTTTTTTGTCATCCGCTGGCGCAGCAGGATCTGTTGACGGCAATGTGATATCTTTTTCTGACTTCTCATCACTGGATTTCAATTCATCCCTAGGCGGCTCAGTCACAGGGGATTCAGTTGCGGCGGTCTTAGGTTCGTCCCCCTTCTCGTCTGGTTTAGCTGGCGTTGCCTCTGCGGGTTTTGCAGCATCTTCGGCATACGCCGATCCGGACATTGTTTTTAAACTCAGATATGTATCGCCCAAACGCACCACAAACCCGAACGATGCCACCACGATAAGGACGGGCAGTATTTTTAATTTGCGAACGAAAGATTTCAAATCGAATGTCATGTTTTGTTTTTACCTTGTGGTGTACGGCGTTTTAACGCCTCGGCCAAATCTCGCTCGGCCTGTGATAAAAATCCATCATCGGATTCAAAGTTATCCGTATCATCTTCCTCTGTCTCAAAATCAGGATCGCGAATGGCAAAAAATGCTTCGGCCACTTTTTCGGCTTTTGCTTTGGTCAATGTCTCTTCATATTTTGGCGTTTTAACAGCGGTCAAAGGGGCAACAGGTTGGGAAAAACTTTGTTTCGCACCGGGATAGACCAACCCCAGCGCCTTATCATCCATTTCATCAATAATCGCACGGTTCCGAACAGCCATATTTTCCAGTCTTTCGGCAAGGGAATTGGCAGACTCCGTCATCAATTGTAGTTCATCAGACAAGGCCTGTGCCTTGGTAATCGAACGACGCAACTCATCCCCGCGGTTCGACGATAATTCATCCAGAACGGAAATCCCTTCCTGCGCGCGGGTAATCTGGTTCGATAATTCCCGGATCAGGCTTTCCATGTTGGCACGGTTGGAACGAAAACTATCCAGATGACGCGATAATTTCACAGCAAAGAAGATCGTTGCCGCCAGTAACCCGGTAATCAGAATATCAAATGCAAATGACAATTGAGGAAGAAAATGATCCATAGTTTATGTTATCAACCCAATCTAATCCGGTTCTGGTGGAATATATTTTTCAATACGAACGGCAATCCGTCCTTCTTTTTGACCCATCGGCCCAAGGAACATCGGGAAGTCGCCGCAGCGCATTTCAATTTCATCGGTAGGCTTGGTGTTGAACATGACAACTGTGCCTTTTTTCCAGTTCAGCATGTCGCGCAACATCACCGTCTTTTCACCCATGACCGCCTGAACATAGACGTCCGTGTCATACAATTCTTTGGTCAAGTGGGTTTCCCAAATCGAGTCACGTCCGAATTTTTCACCCATAAACATCTGGAGCAATAATTCGCGGACAGGTTCAAGTGTGGCATAAGGAATCAGAATTTCAACACGCCCGCCACGGTCACCCATATCAATTCGCATCCGCACCAGAACGCAAGCATTTCCGGCCTGTGTAATCGCTGCAAAGCGCGGGTTTGTTTCCATGTTTTCCAGCTTAAAACTGACCGGCGATAACGGGTCAAAGGCCGTCGACATATCATTCAATGTGACATTCAACATCCGTTCAACCAATTTGGTTTCAATAGTTGTATAGGGACGTCCCTCGACACGAATGGACGGCGTTCCCTTACGACCGCCGAGCAACACATCGACGACAGAATAAATCAGCGCACTATCGACAACAACCAATCCGTTATTGTCCCATTCCTCTGCCTTAAAGACGGTGAGCATCGCAGGAAGCGGAATAGAGTTGAGATAGTCACCAAAGCGCACCGTCGAAATTTGATCGAGTGAAACTTCGACGTTATCGGATGTTAAGTTGCGAAGTGAGGTGGACATCAATCTGACCAGACGGTCAAACACAATATCCAGCATCGGAAGACGTTCATAATTGACCAAAGCCGCATTGACCAGAGCCATCACACCGGATGTCTCGCTCTGCCCCGCGTCATCGTCAAAGCCCAGCAAGGAATCAATTTCCGACTGGTTCAGGATGCGTGCATTGACCTCGCCACCCATTGCGGCAGCCATATCATCCCCCATATCGGGTTGCACAGCCGCTTCGTCGCCGCCAGCCATGGATTCCCATTCTGACATCATGCGACGTTCTTCTTCACTCATCTGTTCAGTTTCCTGAGTTGGCGTATCGGCCATCAGATAGTCCTTTCAGGTTCCGTAAATCTTGTACTTTATTATATATAACCTAGCCCCTTACAAGAACTAGGCCAATTTGAGTTTCTTATGGCTATTGTATCAGAATTTCCTGAAAAAGGACATCCTTGACTTCAGTCGGAGCCGCCGCCGCATTCACACGGGACAAAAGTTCCATTTGCAGGCGATACATTCCCTTTGATCCGCGCAAATCCTGAATCCTCAATTCTCTCAAATAAGTCTGGAACTGGTCAATCACGCGGGGAAGAACGGCTTCGACGGCCTTCATATCCGCCTCATTTGCAAGTTCGAGTTGAACGGATAAACGCAAATATCTCGGCTGTCCATCACCGTTCAAATTGACAATCAGATCAGGGACTTTCAAAAAGGCAGGGCCTGCATGCCCCTCGCCGCCCCCTTCTTTTTTCTCGCCTTCGGCGGCATGTTCTTCTTTTTTATCCTCTTTACCAGCTTCGGCTTTTTCCCCTTCTTTGCCAGACTCAGCCTTTTCGCCATCTTTTTCGGTTTCAGCGTGAGGGGCTTTACCAAGAAGGCTGTCCAACATCCCAGTGAAATACAGACCAGCACCGCCGCCGATCAGCAGGATAAGCGGCACAAGAATCAAAATCAGTTTTTTCTTTTTATTACCCCCTGCTGAGGCCCCACCGTCCAAAGCGGGCAAGTTTTCATCTGAGCTTTCTTTTTCTGGTGTATCTGACATATCTTATCCGTGAGGTTGAAAATGAGGATGTGAATCAATTCTATCGAATCATTCTAACCAAGTCAGAGCAATCGTGGAAGGATATTCCTAAAGTTCCAATTCGCACGGTGTGAAGAAGACGGAATTTTTTGCCGTTTGCTCCATCTGATTTTTTCAGAATACCGTTTTTGCCCAGAGCCGATCTCCAAAGCGTCTCCGACAACAAGCCAACCCATTGAAAAACAACACTATTTAGATTGGCACGGTCTCTGCAATACCCTTTCCCAAGGTAAAAGCCATTCTTGGCCAAAAAGGGAATAACAAAAGGGAATATCATGGAAAGTAGCTTATATGTAGGTCTCTCCAGACAAATAGTTCTAAACAATGCCATGACCATGGTCGCCAACAACGTCGCCAACGCCAATACGGCAGGATACCGCGCACAAAACCCGATGTTTCAGGAATATATTTCCAAGGAACGGTATGACAAAGCAGATTTGTCCATGGTCTATGATATGGGGCAATATGACACAACATCCGCTGGCCCTACGCAATTAACAGGAAACCCGTATGATGTCGCCTTAAACGGCCCTGGATTTATGTCCGTTACGGCACCAAGCGGTGAAATGCAATATACACGCGCCGGTAACTTTACCGTCAATAATAACAATGAACTGGTGACCTCCAGCGGATACAAAGTATCAGGCCCGGGCGGTAATGCCATCGCCATTCCGACAGGCGCAAAGCAAGTTAATATTACCGATGCGGGTGAAATCACCGCAGATGGCAACACGGTCGGACGGATTGGTATATTTGAATTTGACAATCTTCAAGAATTAAAACCCGAAGGCAATGGCCTCTATTCCGCCAAAACACCGGGCAGACCCGCCACAGAAACCAAAATGGTTCAAGGCGCTCTCGAAGGTTCTAACGTCAATGCCATTCAGGAAACAACCCGCATGATCGAGATTTTGCGGACATACCAATCAACCATGAACATGATTAAAACTGAACAAGAGCGCCAAGTGTCGGCGATTACGACACTCGCGAAAATCAACGGATAGTTATTAGGATTTAAGGAGAAACACCATGAGATCACTTGCAATCGGATCCACAGGAATGATGGCTCAACAGATGAATGTTGACAATATTTCCAACAACATCGCCAACATGACGACCACGGGTTACAAAAGATCAAGGTTAGAATTCAAAGACCTGATGTACCAACAAATCGACCGTCCGGGGGCAACATCATCCGCCACTGGGACAATTGTGCCGACAGGTTTGTCTCTTGGTTTAGGGGTTCGCCCTGCTGCCACCTACCGTATTCAGGAACAAGGTGTTCTGGCGCAAACAGACAGCGATTATGATCTGGCGATTAATGGTCGCGGATTTTTCCAAGTGGAATTACCGAACGGTGAAACCGCCTATACTCGTGCAGGATCTTTCCAGACGAATGGCAATGGAGAGATCGTGACATCCGAAGGATACCGCCTGCT
>Ga0155195_103_pt2 | contig 11540 bp, 20 predicted proteins | sample RifCSPhighO2_02_FD_106163 | JGI IMG/M metagenome (GOLD analysis project Ga0155195, IMG submission 106163) | Alphaproteobacteria bacterium RIFCSPHIGHO2_02_FULL_46_13
AACCCCCGCACCAATTCACTCCCTCTGATATGCGTGCTATCTGATAGTAAAAATATATTACTCAAGCCTTCCTTATTCAGTTGATTTGCTAAAAATCGTCCTGCCTCAAATGAGTCTTCTGGCTGATCAATATCTGTAGATGTCACATGCAATGTTGTTTTTTCAAAACGCATGGCGGCCACCACAACACTATCATCAATAACATCAGCCCCGTAAATTTCGCCACCTGTGCTACAACCCAAAATATGAGCATTTGAATAGAATTTCTGGAGCTCGAGAAAATAATCATTTTCTTTCAGCGGGACTGGGCCACCAAAATAAAGAACAAGTTGCGCATCATTCATTCTTGGCTGCGCGTTCCAACCGGACTTTTTCGTCCACATCATCCGTTCAACTTGCATAACAGCCTCCAATGCAATCGTAGGTTAATAATGACTTCAAGCCATTATGCCACTTCTTTGTTCAAAAACTCATTAACTTTATAAAAAATTGAGATTAATTCATTCCCACCCGCATTGCACCGCAACATCAAAATAGTTTTCATATTTTAATACGGGCGGTAACAATTTGGTTTCCGCCAGAATCTGCTGGCTTTTCAACTGCTTTTCTAATAATCCCTCTGCTGTCAAGGTTGCTTTGGTAATAAAAAACGTCCCATAGGTCACATTAAACTGGTATCCCATTGTGGAGAGGAAATTACCAAGAATATCCACCATCATCAACCAGATGAATTTCGGTGACATTTTTATCCTTATAGATAGCCTCTCGCATTTTTTAAAAAATTCAGAGACTGGCTGGGATAATTACTCTTATCTAGGCCCGCCCCGAATATAAATATTGAAGACATTCATTTTACCCAAGAAAAGAACGATGCCATTTTCATGACATCGCCCAATTTAATTACACGTTTATGAAACCAATATTATGCCGCGTCATTACGGGCTTTTTTCGGCTTTTTCACGTTCAGCTTCCCATTCGGCGATTTGTTTATCTGCCACATCGGTTGCCAGACCATAGTTTTTCTGGATGAGCCCAGAGAGTTTTGTGCGGCTTCCTTCAACTTGATCCAAATGGTCATTGGTTAGTTTGCCCCATTTTTTCTGGACTTCGCCTTTAAGAACTTTCCAATTTCCTTCGATAATATCTGTATTCATAATTTTCTCCTATATGGTTATAGATTGAGTGATTAAAATGAGATGTGAGCTGTTATCATCAGTCCACACCTCATACCGACCTACTTGCTGACTACAGTTTTGTACTTCGCAAGTGAGGCAGATTGCTTGGCAGACAGTTGGATATCCAGTGTGCTGTCGTCTCTGACGATGGTCGTCGGGCCAAAGTCAGCCACAACATTTTTCCCGCCCATACCCATTATTTTATCAAATCCGATAATGACCATGCTGGCTTTACCACCTTTGAAATAAACATCATCAACCGAACCAACTTTTTCTTTTGTTGATGATAGAATATTTCCGTCAAGAATTTTGGCGACGCTATATCCGCCTTCAGGAATAGAACGAACAGTCGTTTTTCCTGTATCCGGCGTATAAGCAAACTCTGCTGCTGCTTTGATAGAAGCCTCAGATATTGGCGCAATCACGTCACCGCTTGGTTCCTGTTTGGAAATATCAGCAAACGGGAATGCGACCAGTTTACCGTCAAAGCCGGGGAATTCTCCATCAGCAATGACGGCCATGTCGGCTTGACCTGTCGAATTGACGATAATATCCTTTACCGTACCAACACGTTCCTTCTTACCGTTATAAACCGGAGCCCCGATAATTCCCGACGCAGAGGATGCGCGCACGAATGACATTTCTTTCGCGGGAACAGTTTCATCTTCCCCCACAAAGAATGCCTTAATTTCTTTCGATGCTTCTTTTGCATCATGTTTAATATCTTTCCAGGCTGCTTTTGCATCCTTTGAAATATCACCACTGCTTGCCGCTTCGGCCCGAGTCTCATTCGATGATTTCATTGAATCAGCAAATGATGCTGATGGTTGAAGCAATGCGATAGCTGAAACAGCTAAAATATAATATTTTGAATCCATGTTAATTTTCCTTTCATATATTCAATCTGCTTGCCTAACCCACAACACTTTATAAAGTTCCAAAATAAAAAAAGAGCCCCGAAGGCCTCTTTCTAAAAGAAAATATTGTAAAGAATAATAACAGGAATCGGTATACCAATGATCCACATCAGGGCACTTTTCATCTTCAATCTCCTCTTGGTTCTATGTATTATTTGCTTGTTGTATGGTCATCAATTTCGTCTTTGATTTCTTCCGTGGCTTCACTGACACCTTCGGAAATCTTTTGTACCGGAGATTTACTACGCTCATGCTCTTGATAAGCCAGAACCCCGAATATTCCGATCACGCCCACGGCGATAACAGATAATAATGCATTCTTATTCATTTATTTAATCTCCATTGAATTTTTAAAAAATTTTGCGCGCAGCCAAGAAGCCCAGTCCGGCAACAACCAGAGCTGCCAATCCTGCATTATCTCTAAACGCACCGCCAACATCATCACCCAAATTTGATATAATTTTGGTGACCTCATCGGCCATAGATTTCATGCTATTTTCAATTCTGCGGCTTCGTATCCGTTTATAAATGCGCGTGATGGCCAGCACGAGCAAAACGGTAAACAATATAACCAACCCCGTCACCATCAAGGCAATAGGTAGTTCATAATGTGCGGCAAGGTAGAGCCCTAATCCCGCAACAATCAACAAATACGATATAACCGACAAACCAATCACAATCCAGAAAAGCGGATCTTCATGTGATGATTTGCGGCTACCGTATCCGGAAGATGTCAGATTTGCCACCAACATAGCTTTTTCGATATAAGGTAGCAAAGCTAACATTTATTCCTCCGAGAGCTATGAACGACGGAGCAGAATGCTTGCCAGAGCACCGGCTGCAAAAGCAATTGCAAGACCTTTGGCAGGCTCTTCCTGAACATAGGATTTCACTTTTCCAAAATCGCTAGAGAATTCAGAACGGAAATCAGCAAATTTGCTTTTCAGGAATTCCAGAGCTGTGACACTCATGCGCGATGCAGTTGTTTCCGCTTCGGCCTTCACTTGATTTGCAAATTCAGATACACCCTCTTTCAAGGTTCCGATGGAATCGGAAATTTTTTCAACAGATGGGTAATGTTCAACGGATGGTGTTACTACTTTCATAATGATCTCCTTCATATATTTGACATGTTAGGACTATCAAACATATGAAGAGCGTATTCGTTCCAATAAAAGAGGATTTAATTATTCTTAATGGTGGCGCAGAACATATATCCCACACCGCGCACCGTCTTAATAACCTCTGAATCCTTGGAATTATCACCGATTTTTTTACGAATCCGTGCAATTTGAATATCAATGGCGCGATCATAAGAATCGTAATTTGCGCCGTCTCTGGTAATTTCAAACAAGCGTTCCCGCGAAACAACCTTTTTGGCGGATAAGACAAGTGTCTCTAATAATTTGAATTCTCCTGTGGTCAATTCGGCTGAATTATCATTCAGATCATAAAGCTGATATTGCCCACAATCGAGATACCAATTCTCGAAATAAATTTTTTCACCGCTGGTCTTAATCTCTGCCATCGTTTGTGAAACTGATTTATCAATTTCTGGATACGCACGCCGCAAAACGGCCTTTACCCTTGCGGACAGCTCTCTCATCTCGAATGGCTTGGTGATATAATCATCTGCACCCATCTCAAGGCACACGATTTTTTCAGTCGTGTCGGTCTTACCGCTCACAATAATAATAGGAGATTTTATTTTTTCGCGGATGGTCTGGATCAAGGACAGGCCTTGGGCATCATTCAGCACCAGATCCAGCAAAACGAGATCAATCGATTCGCCCTGCTCCGCCCACATTGCAAATTCTTTCAAGTTATGCGCCCGAAGGACTTTATAGCCATCTGATTCCAAATATTCTTTGAGAACCAGTTGTAAGCCTTCGTCATCATCAACACTTAAGATGGTTGCTTTGTCCATATCGCCACTTTTTCCCTGATTGAGGCTTTACAATAGCCGCTTTGTTACAAAACAGAAACAATTTTTTTCACCTTTGATACAGAGCTGAAATTATCACCTTACAAACAAGAGCTAATCTCATTCTTAGGTACAGAAAAAATCTTACTAAGGAGATCAGAATGTTAACGAATTCCGCTTTATTTGCCGAGCTTGAAGGTCTCAATCGTTTTGCATTAAAATTATGCAAAAACAAAAGCGATGCCGATGACTTGGTTCAAACAACGATAGTTCGCGCCTTATCTCACAAAGATAGCTTCGAAGAAGGTACAAAGGCATTCAGCTGGCTATCCCGCATCATGTATAATTCATTTGCGACAACCTATAAACACAAAGTGCGCTATGAAAGCCAATACGATCCCGAGCCAGAAATCTTGAAAATGAAATTTGAATCCACTCAAGAGGATAAAGTCATGGTTAGAGAAGTTCAAAATGCGATGGAGGAATTATGCCCCCAACACCGCGAGATTCTGATGCTGATTTGCGCTTATGAAATGAGCTACGAAGAAGCCTCAAAACACCTGCGCATTCCGGTCGGAACAGTACGATCCCGTCTTTCCCGCGCGCGGGAGAGCCTGATGGCGATTATGTCCGGGAATGACAATCAGAAACAGAGCCGTGTGACCACACTAAAAGCAGTGTCAAACGCATCCGTCCATTAGGTGTAAGGTAAAAATGAAAAATCCGGACAGGAAACTGCCCGGATTTTTTTAATGATATTAGGCCCTAAATACCCACATGCTTCTTCAAAAGATCGCACAGCTCTTGTTGGCGAATTGGTTTGGCTAAATAACTGCTCATTCCCACCTCCAGACATTTATCCATATCTTGATAAGTCGCATGTGCCGTCATCCCAATAATAGGGGTTGGGTCGAGCCCCTTATCTTTTTCAATCTCTCGTATTTTCTGGGTAGCAGTAAGGCCGTCCATCTTGGGCATCTGCACATCCATCAAAATGGCATTATACTTCGCAGAATTAAACATCTCCAAAGCGTCCAGCCCATTACGCGCAACATCATAGGAAAGCCCCATTTCTTCAAGGACATAGCCAATGACAATGACATTGCCTTCATAATCCTCAACCATCAGAACTTTCTTCTCACTATTCTGAACATTCGAGTTCATGTTTAATAAATCAGACTGAACTTTCATCTGATCACTCACCACTTCATCAATGTTCAAAATGCGCACAGGGATATCCAGAGTAAAGACACTTCCCTCCCCGACCACACTTGATACCGTCAAACTCCCGCCCATAATGTCGGCCAATTTCTGACTGATCGGAAGCCCAAGTCCCGTGCCTCCATAGCCCTTAGAAACAGTGTCATCTACTTGACGGAAACGGTCAAAGATCAAGCCATAATTTTCCTCGGCAATCCCGATACCAGTATCACATACATCAACCCTTAACCGCCCCATTTCACCTTCTTGATCAATGTCATATAATTGAGGGCGGAGGGTCACCGATCCCTTTTGCGTAAATTTAATCGCATTGCCGACAAGGTTAATCAAAATTTGTCGGATGCGCACATGATCACCTTCAAAGACCAGATTTGCAATCGGGCTATGCTCACTGATGAAATCAATGTTTTTCTCAATGGCCTGAACCGACATGATGCTTAAAATTTCTTGGAACAGCTTTTCAACCTGAATGCCTTCGGAGTTCAATGTAATTTCACCGCTCTCAATGCGGGAGAAATCGAGAATATCCGTGATCAAATCGCGTAAATTTGCAGAACTGACAACTAATGTTTTGACCAATGATTGAACCCGTTCATCAAATTTCTGTGATTGCCGCTGCAGGATTTCAGAAACACCAGTAATGGTCGTGAGTGGTGTCCTGATCTCATGGCTCATATGTGCCAAGAAATCCATTTTCAATTTATTTGAATTTTCGGCCTCTTCCCGCTCATTCCGCAATCTTTGTTCCAATTGTTTCTGCGCGGTAATGTCCACATGCGACCCGATCAGCCTGATGACATTCCCTTGCTCATCATACAGCCCGCCACCGCGAGCATGTATCCAGACCCAATACCCGTTACTATGCTTCACACGGAAGATATTATTATATTCAGATGTCTCGTTATTCAAAAAGGAATTGAGACGCCCTTTAAACTGCTCAATATCATCAGGGTGAATATAATCCAACGGGTTTTTTCCTTTGAGGAAAATCGTCAAGCCCAACAAAGACCCCTCGTAATTTTCTTTTTCATACCCGCACATCGCAAAAACCTGCGCAGATAGAAAAATCTCTTTCTTATTTACATTCCAATCAAAAACCCCGTCATTGGTGGCCTTAACCGCCACACTATAACGATCCTCGATCTTTTGCAGCCGTTCATTCTCTGTCAAATGTCTGCGCTGCATTGTAAAAATGACCCAATTGGTCAAGATGATAAAAACACAAGCGCCAATCAGAGAAGAGATAAAATTGTTATTATACTGCTCCCTCCTCTCACTTTCGGATTGAACGCGTTCACGCAATAGTCGATTTTCTTCGTCCAGAAGATCACCGGAAACCCTAAAGAAATCGTCGTGCAAATCTTCAATCTTCTGAACACCATCTTTAAATGATTTAAGCTGTTCAATATTCGAAAAGGACTTATCAGAAAGGGTTGAAAACTTATCTTTTCGGAATTGCAAATAATCGACATAGTTCTGGGCAATCTCTTTGAGCTTTAAGGCTTTCCCGTTCTGCACCTCATTATCAGTCGTCATATCGACCAATTTCTGGGTTGCCTGAATCAAATCTTCCTTATCCGCGTTGAATTCCTGGGCAAATTTATCGTCTCCCGTGATAAAGAACCCGCGTTGTTCGGCCAGAGTCCCCTCAAAGATTCCCAGCGTACTTTCCGCCACCAGAATGACGTTTCTGGATTGAAGAACCCATTCCCGTTCATGAAGGACCTGAACACGGTTATACTGCATAAAAACATAGAGATAGACGAGGCAAGCAACCACAAAAATTGCTGAGGCCACAAATAAATTTGTAGTGTTTTTCTTTATCATAACATCCCTGTAAGTTGAGAAAAAACTATACACTTTGACTTGACCTCGCACAAACAAATTCATCGCCGTCAAAAAACAGCGATGAATTCACATTACTCAAACACCCTTATTCTTTAAGAAATCGGCGGCTTACGTCCCCGTAAGAACCCGAACAACCCGCTTGCTATAAACAAAACGATAAAAACGATAAACAAAATCTGCGCAAAATTTGCAGATATCGCTGCCACTCCGCCAAAGCCAAAGAAGCCGGCTACCAACGCAAGCACCAAAAAGGTTAAAGCCCAATTCAACATCATAAATCTCCTTCACTACTATTACATGATGATCAAACCAACCACCTTCAAACAAGTTCCCAGTCATAAGGAACTAAAATACATAAAATAAGTTTGAGGGGTGAAAGGTTAAAAAAATGAGATTATCAACCCCTGATATTTTGATGATAGAGGCATTTCTTGACGGGGAACTGACTGCGGATGGGATTTGTAAGGTTCAAGATATGCTGATCTCGCGGCCTGAATTGAAACAACTCTACGACACTCTCAAATTACAGAAAGAGGCCATTAAATGCTTATTCCTATCAGATCATAAAACACATTAAATCATTACCAATAAGACCAAAACGGCAAGAATGGCGACTGATAAATAACCAAACGCAACAAATAGCCCGTCTTTAACAATCAGTCCGATTGAAAACATTAAAACAGGCAACATCAGCAAGGTTGGAACAAACGGAATAAACCCCAGTAAGATCATACTGACCGATAGCAAAAGCCCCAAAGCGGCAATGATGCGAATGGAAAGACCAGAATTCAAAAATGACAATCTATCTTCATGCACGTGGGCACCAACCTTAGAAAAACATATATCTATCCCCGAAAAAACTTTCAGCGCCATATGTCTACTCACCCGAACCTTAGAGGCCAGCCGAGGAATTTTCAGTTCATAAAACCAAACCAATTCATTCAAAAATAATAAAGACAGTGCGATTCCTGCTATAGCCGGAATCCCGGGCACAGCACCAAATGGTAAAATAATAACCAATGACAGCGCCGCAATCAAAATCATGTCTCCGCCCTCTTGGCGGGTAAGATCAAAAATATCCTTCATGGAAACATTGACCCGCTCAGAGAGGATAATATCATCCTTGATTTTATGAATGGAGGATAGAGAATTGCTTTCTTGTGAATCTATTTTTTCAACAATCAAGTTCATCTTCATATCCTCCAAAATCATTCAAGCTCAGACTATTTCAAATACATCATTTTAGTGTGTTTTAATATCCACACGGTCAATGCTGCCGACACTATCTTCCACTTGATCACGAATGGAAGGGAGAGCCATCAATAACTCTGCAAGTTTCGCGCTATACACTTGGTAATCCGCTTTGCTGTCGGAAAAATTGGCTTCAATCACTAACACATCATTGCATAAGGCCGGATTCCCACGGACATATTCTCTTTTAACATAGATGTCAGCAACCAACGGATGGGATACGGACTGAATATTACTGTTCATGATGTCGTACTGTGTTGAGAGGTTCATAGCTAACTCCTTATATAATTGCATTTCATTTGATACACACAACATACAATCCGAATGTAAAATCCAGATTTCATCAATGTATCAATCTTGAAAAAATATGTTTCTATTTTGTAACATTTGCCTCTTCTACCTTTACTTCCAAGGCAATACAGAAAATATGGAACGATTCCTCTGTTAATTTGTTTGCGGCTTAGATTTTTCAAAAGGAGAAAAGAAATGAAAAAGAATATTAAAATTGCAGGTCTATCATTGATGACCTTGGCCTCGCTCACAGCCCACACTGCCTCTTCACACGCAGAAACGGTCAAAACAACAACTATCGTTGAAAACAAAGACATTCCGAATGTAAAACGCGTTGATTTCATGTCGTTTGACGTGAACCATGATGGTTTTCTCAGCATGAGGGAAGTCGGAGACGTTCTGTTTGACGCATTCGATAAAGACGGTAACGGTGCCATCGACAACAAAGAATATGATGCCCCAAGCGTTTATACCGTCATTCCGATGGAAGCCACAAAACTGACCTATACAGACTATAATGGTGACGGCGTTGATGAAAAAATCACTATGACCAAAGAAGAATTTTTGGAACGCTCGAACCTGATGCGTTTTGATAAAGACATGGATGGCCTGTCCCCACGCGATTTCATGGGATCAGAGGTGAAAGCCATGGATATCAATCATAATAATCTGATTGAGAAAGATGAATGGGAACGCGCCTACGCCGCCAAAGTGCAGCCAAAAGTAAACCTTGAAAAAAGATATAATTAAAATCCGAAATATTATTCCTTAAAAACCTCCCCCAGAACCTTCTTCTGGGGGAACTTTTTTGATCGGTGGCAGTTGACCGAAGAACAGGAGGACCAAGCCATGTTCAGAATCCCCCCATCTACCTCGGATAATACACCCAAATATATCTATCTCCATAAGCTGGAACGTCTCTATGATAACCGCCCGATCTTGCTTGCACAAAATGTTGCGCTTCCCTTTCAACGCCGCCTTTTTCTTTTAAAAAGATGGCGGGATGAGCGGATTGCCTATCTCTATGAAAGTTTCAGGGATCTGGATTATGCCAGCGACCAAATTCTGCAAAAATTATTATTGCATATCAAAAGAATGAAAAGCTCTCGCAAAAACGCGAGACCTGAAATCACCTCTGTAAATAATAAGGAACGAAACAGTCTATAAAAGGTTAGTTCAGTCAGAATATGCTGAATCACAATAAAAAGGAAGAAAATCATGTCCACACACATCACCAAATATGCAGCAATGCTTGCCGTTATTATCTCTTTAACAGCCTGCAGCAATATGAATGATCGTCAACAAAAGATGGTCTCTGGCGCCGCAATTGGTACTGGCGTTGGCGCTGTCGGTGCTGCCGCAACTGGCGGATGCGTCACATGTGGCGCTTTGATTGGCGCGGGTGTTGGCACAGCCGCTGGCGCAATCGTCAAATAATTATAAATTATCAAACAAAACACAAAGGATTAAAAATGAAAAACTATCAAACTAAATTAGCAGGACTTTTGGCCTGTTGCGCGATTATCTCTCCGACATTGGCTCATGCTGAAATGATGGGCTATCAAAAAATGACTCCCCCATTGGAAATCAGAAATTTTAAAAACTATGAACACCGCGAACCATGCCAGCAATATAAACCGACTCCGTCCGTCTTATTAAATGACAGATGCGTTGAAGGTGCCATCACAACACCGGATCAAAGCTCGGCATTGATGCCAGTCTATGCAACCTATGTAATTTATTTTGATTTTGACAAATCTGTTATTAACCCAACCCAGCAACAAGTCATTGAAACATTGATCAGAGATGTCAATACAAGCCATCCGAGACAAATCACGGTGACTGGCCACACAGATACAGCAGGGTCAGCCGCCTATAATGAGGCTCTCTCCGCCAAACGCGCAGATACCGTTTCAAAAGCACTGGCAAGCCGTAATGTGTCCAGTTTCTACCTGAACGAATCCGCATTGGGTGAACAGGATTTGGCTGTCCCTACTCCTGACGACACCAAACTCTCAACAAACCGTCGCGTTGTTGTTCAATTTAGAAAATAGCATTTCAGCAAAAGGAAACAAGATTATGAATAAAATATCATCCATCAAAACAAATCCTGAACAGGGTTCAGTTGCAGCGGCTCTACAGACTGTTCTCAACGACAGTCACGCCCTCTACCACCTGACCCATCATTGCCATTTTAATGTTGAAGGAAAACATTTCTATGGGTTGCATCATCTGTTTGATGAACAATATAACGAATTATTTGAATCCTTTGATGTGATCGGCGAACGCATTCGTGCGCTTGGTGAATATGTTGATTTCACGGAAGCCAGTTCTTTTGACCCCTCTGCCAAGATCAAAAAAATTGCATCGATCCCTCAGGCAGATGAACGCGCAACCGCCATGGTCAAAGACCTTGTTGCCATGCATGATATTGTGATCGCCTCCTGCCAATCTGCAAAATCTATTGCCGATCAAGCAAAAGATGATGTCACCGTTGACTTGATGATCTCTCGCCTCGCCGCCTTAGAAAAGGCGAAATGGATGTTGCTCAGTTCCGCGAAATAATTTGATCAATATGAATTAAAAAAAGCCCTCGACATGATCGAGGGCTTTCTTTTTAAAATCTTCTTGTGACGGTAAAAGACCCAAAGATGGATGGATCTTCCTGTCCATAAAATTCTTTAGTGCGGTATATAAGTGTATAAGAAAATCTGGTTTGACCATAGGTAAGCGCAACCCCTGCATTGGCATCCGCCACAAAGTTTTTCTTATCAACGGATTCGCTATCGCGGAATGTGTTGCCATCAAGAAAAATATCACGGGCAACGGCGCGGGCATTAACACCTGTGAATAAATACCAATCATAATCACGACTTGCCGGTGTATCAAAATATCCGGTTCCGCTCATGGCGG
>Ga0155195_105_pt1 | contig 11334 bp, 10 predicted proteins | sample RifCSPhighO2_02_FD_106163 | JGI IMG/M metagenome (GOLD analysis project Ga0155195, IMG submission 106163) | Alphaproteobacteria bacterium RIFCSPHIGHO2_02_FULL_46_13
GCCGCTGTCAGTGTCGTTTTACCATGGTCAACGTGACCGATAGTCCCAATGTTGCAGTGTGGCTTGTCGCGTAAAAACTTTTCCTTGGACATTTTTTAAAGTACCTCTGTTTTGATAGATAAAAAAATTCGCGCCCACTGAATAGTCTTCTGTAGTCCGGGGTCGCAAAACCACGGTTTTTTTAGGAAACTTATGCCCCACTGTCAACGATATTTTACCCGTTTTTAGGATAAAGCCAGAAAAAACCCGCCAAAAAGGCGGGTTAAAAGAGAAATGAGGTCATTTATTAAGGGCTGATCTAGCCGGGCATCATCCCTGTAAACATAACCTCGTTTTTCTCACGGTTATATTTGTAAACCTTGTTTTCGTCGCCTTTCGGCTTCAAAAATGCCGGAGGCGTGAATTTGGTGACCAGTTTACCCGCCGCCGCCATCAAATCAGATGTCGAAATTTTGGCGTGTTCAATCTGGGTTACAAATTTATGAACGACTGATTCATAAGCATTTTTGGCGATTTCCTTGCCCATAATGACAATCTGGCTGACAATCCCGTTTTCAGGCACAAGCCCCACAACGGCACTCGCGAAAGAGGACATAGAAAGACTAAAGGATTTTTTCTTGGTGGGGCGTTTGCCGCCACCGGATTTGCCTTTGCTGCCTGATCCTGAATCTTCGTCTTCATCATCGTCGGATGAGCCTTCAACGGATCTCATTTCGCCGCTATGGACATCAATTTCGATGAAACTCGGGGCTTGGAAACTGACTGGATATTTAACAAGGTCGTTGGCAGGCATATCGCGACCACTTAAACCTGCTTTAATTTCAATGCGGATACATTCCGGATTGCGCCAGTCATAGACAACGCAATGACTCTTATATTCTCCAGGTTGCGGGCAAAGCTTAATCAGACGCTTGCCTGGGTAAAATGGCTCGTCAAGGCCAGATTGCTCAATGAATTCTTTGATATTGACTTGCATAATACACCTCATTTTTTACTGCTTTTTATGATGGGCTTTCTTCGTAAACATACCCAATTGTTTTCTATAATGCCGCCAAGGTGTTAAAAATGTCTTAATAATAGAAAAATATCATTTATTACGAGAAATGCATAAAATTTTATCCAATTACATAATTGTTAACTTTTGTGTGAGATGATCAGTTCTAGGATTATTTATTAAGTTTGTGTGGGAATAAGTTTGAGTAGTGAAAGGGGATATTGTTATGAGGAATTTTAAATATGTAGGGATTGTGACGGTTGCACTTTTGGCAATCGGGGCGGGTGGAGCAGGTTCGGCGTTCGCAGGAAATGCTTCAACGGTATTGAATCAATCAATTGTGGGATTGGCCACTGGAACATCATCAACCGCGAAAGTTGGGGCTAATTTGAGCAAAACTGTTACCAGTGCATTCGCTGGAACAGTTGCGACGACAGCAACAAGTGCAGTAAAGAGTCTAACGGCAACTGGCACGACAGCAACTGCAGGTGCAACATTAATGAGCTCTTTAACAAATGCTCTTGGCACGTCTGCTACGTCCGCATTGTCTACGAGTACGATGACTAAATCAGTTGTCGGGGCTGTAACGACCGGTAATACAACCCAATTGGTGAATACAGCGACAAAAACTTTGACGGGGGCTGCTGTTGGTGCTGCAACCGGCGCAGTCAAAAATTTGACAGGGTCTCTAGGAACCAGTTTGGGATCGGGCGCGTCAAATCTTCTGACTGGCAATGTTAATAAAGCAATTGTGGGTGCTGTGGTGACCGGTAACACCAAACAACTGGAGACTGCAGCTAAGAATGCTGTGACCGGTGCAGTTGTTGGTGCCGCAACAGGTGCGGTGAAGACTGCAGTGACTGGTGCAACTACAGCAGTGACAGGCGCGGTGAAGACTGCAGTGAGTGGAGCAACTACAGCGGCGACAGGTGCGGTGAAGACTGCAGTGAGCGGAGCAACTACAGCGGCGACTGATGCGGTGAAGACTACAGTTGGAAATACAGCTACAACAGCTGTATCATCAGGCGCGAAGCTTGCGGTTGATGGGGCGTCTGCAACAGTTGGGTCTGTGGTAAATACCTCACCAGCTACAACTGCTGCAGCCCAGAAAGCGCTTAGTGGGACTGGCAGTACCATGACTGTTGCTTCTGCTGCGACTTCTTCATCTGGCGGTGGGTCTGGTAAAACCAAATGTACGAGTGGTTGCTGGAGTACTGAGTAAGTCAAATCGATTATTTATAAAAAGGGCGCTTGATGCGCCCTTTTTATTTGCCTGTAATTCTGCCCGCAATTCTGTATGATTGTTTCAAATACAGAAAGAAATTTTAAATGGGATCAGAGTTATTAGTTGTTTTGCCAAGTTTTTTGGCACTGGGTGTGTTTGTTGGTTTTTGTGCGGGATTGTTGGGGATAGGCGGTGGCTTAATTCTTGTTCCGGGTCTGTATTATTTATTAAAACATGCAGGACTAGAAACCCAAAGCGATGATATTTTAATCCATACTGCTTTGGCAACATCTATGGCGATTATTTTGCCAACAGCTATCTCGTCTTCATGGGCACAAATTAAACGGAAAGCCGTTGACTGGACATCTATTAAGATGATGATTCCCGGGCTGACAATTGGTGTTGTGATAGGGATATCAATTGTTTCTAAAATCAATAGCGAAATTTTGAAAATCATTTTCTCGGTAGGACTAACCGCCATTGCCATCTCGATTATTTTTAAGAAAGAAAATTCAAAATCATTTGCCGTTTTGAATCAGATGAAATGTGCTGTCCCATTTTCGATTGTCTTCGGGGTGTTGGCGACATTCTTGGGGATCGGTGGCGCGGTTTTGAATGTGCCGTATTTAAACCGTGCAGGCCTGCCGCTCAAAACAGCTATTGCAACCGGTTCTGTTTTGGGGGCTGTTATTGCTTTTGTGGCAACGCTTGGCTATCTGTTCTCGGAACTTCAAGGCCACAGTTATATTAACTTCATGGCCTTTTTAATGATTGTTCCAGCCAGTGTTTTGATGGCGCCTATCGGTGTGAAGATTTCGCACACGATTCCCGTTGGAAAGCTTAAAATTATGTTTGCCACTATGCTTATTCTGGTGGCGGCAAAAATGTTTTTTGAGGCACTATGAAATATCTGACCCCATCCGTTCAATCCTATTGTCTCTGTCTGGCGATGATTGTCTATGGGGTTTTCAGTTCGCCCACCCCTGATACGATTGGCTTGCCCGAAATTGTGGTGGCGATTTTACTATCCCTGTCATTCCGATTGATCTTTGAGAGTAACACAATTTTTTCATGGGCTGTTTTGGGATATGGGTTGAGTATCCCGACTTTGGTGGCGATGATCAATGGAAATGTCCCGAGTGATATCATACGGGATATTGTCCCGTTTTTTTATCTGATGATGTCGATTTTTCTGGGGTGGGTTGCGCTGACTTACCCTCAACGATTTTTGATATGTCTGGCGGGGATAGGGATTATGTTCTCGGTCAGGACAATTTTTGCGTACCAACAGATTTTATTAACTCCCGCCTTATGGGGACAAGGGCCGCCCGCAGATTTATTATATCTGGCTAATAGCCCCGAGGTTTTATTCTCGGCACTTTATTGTATCGCGGAAGGTGGACGAAATATGATGAGGGGTGATAGGTGGCTTAAGGGGATTCTGATCGCGATGCTGTCCATCCTTCCGATCATCGCAATGGCTTTAATGACCCAACGCGCTGGGGTGGGGGCGGTGATGATATATATCTTGATCGCGGTCTGTCTTATAACCTATCACCGCCCGAAATGGGGCATGATATTTGGTTTATTACTTCTGGCGGCTGGGGTGGTCGTATGGCCTGTGTTTGAGCCTGTTTTATTTCTTTTGCGGCAAAAAACGGAAATTGTCGGCTTAAATGCGCGGACTCAGGAATGGTCGGCCGTTCTGACTATTTTATCGGACGGCTGGGGCAATCTTTTGTTTGGTGAAGGGTGGGGCGGAAGAATTGAGAATCCTGCTGTTGGTGGCCTGAATGTCAATTACACCCATTCATTGGTGTCTTCCTTACTCCTGAAAACCGGACTGGTGGGGGCGGTTGCGATTTTGACTGCCTGTTTATGGCCTGTTTTCAGGGCATTGAAGGGGCAATTGGCGCAGAAACCACGATTTGATCTTGCTATTCTGGGGGCGGCACTTTTTCCACTGCTGATTTCGGTTTTTCTCTATGCAAGCTATAAATCCTTGGGCTTTGGATTGATATTGTTAGTATTTTTCATTTTTCCAATCAGAAAACTTGAAAAAAATACTCAATCTGTGCGATAAGTTTTTATCACCTTCAAAATAGACAACGCGATAAGAATGCAAAAAATGCAGAAACCAACTGTTCTGTTCATTAATAGAACCTATCCCCCTGGGAAAGGTGCGACAGGTCGTGTGTTAAGAGACTTGGCGCAAGCATTCGCGAGAGATGGTTGGGCGGTGACTGTTCTGACAACGGGAATAGAGACCGAAGTCATCATGGACGGCACGGTGAAGGTTAAAAAAATTGCCGCAAAATCTGGTAAAACACCTGCGCGTTACGCAATGGTCTGGATAAAATTATTGTTGGCGGCCTTGATGATGCCTAAATACCGCATGGTGGTCACTTTGACTGACCCGCCTCTATTGGTGGCATTGGGGCGGATTGTTGCACGGGTCAAAAAATCATCCCATATCCATTGGTGCCAAGATTTATATCCTGATATTTTACCCGCTTTGGGAATGAACCTCCCGCTTTGGGTCATGGATAAGTTGCGTAGAATTACACGCCAATCTATGAAATCCTGTGACAGGGTTGTGGTCGTTGGGCGTTGTATGGCGCGGCATTTGGCGCATACAGGGTTTGATATGTCGAAAGTTTCGATTATTCCGAACTGGCCTGATTATGAGCTTACCCCTGCTGCTAAAATGCGTGTCTCGAAAAATGGTCAAAATGGATCGAAGACAAAAGCCGTTGTATCCGGCCGCGATATTTTCAATTCACGTCCGTTCTTTTTGGATGAATCACCTAAATTCCGTGTTCTGTATTCGGGGAATTTGGGGCGCGCCCATCCGATTTCAACTATTATTGATGCGGCGGCCATCCTTCAGGAAACTAATCCCGAAATCGAATTTGTATTTGTAGGCGACGGCGCTGGGTTTGAACAAGTGGCACAGGCCAGATCCAAAAGATCTTTGGACAATATCCGTTTGCTCCCGCCACAACCTCTCTCCCGTTTGAAGGACTTGATGGAAGGTGGGGATGTTCACTTGATCAGTATGAAGCACGAAGTTCTGGGGATGCTTGTTCCGTCTAAACTCTATGCTGCTTTGGCTGCCGGACGCCCTTGCCTCTTTATCGGTCCTGAGAAAAGTGAAACGGCGAAGGTTATCCATGAATTCGGCGCAGGGACGGTCATTCCACAAGGTCAGCACCGCAGACTTGCCGAAGAAATCCTTAAATTCAGGAATGACGGAAATGCGTGGTTCTCTGCTCAAAACGGCGCACTGAAAGCCAGTGAGCAATTTGTGCCTGCCAATTCTTTTTCCTCATGGATAAAAGGGGCGCGTGAGACCATTCGCTCTCGTGTTGCCTAAATTCTTTTGTTATAAGGGATTATGGATCAACTTTTCCCTTCTTCTTTGCAATCGTCCGAAAATCTTCCGCAATTAATGGCGCGCGTTTGGCGTGGGCGAAAATTTGTCTTTTGGGGCATGGCGTTGGGGCTCGGGGTTGCGATTCTCCTTATTCTGTTTTTAAAACCGCAATACGAAGCCACCATGATCGTGGCGCCGCCATCCCATGATTCACGAACAGATTCGTTTGTCGAAGGGGTGTTTGTGTATGCACCGGATGTCGAGGCGCGCATACCGACAGGCAGTCCTGAATTTATCCGCTTTGAGCAAAGTCTGCGCGGAGCGGCAGTTGCTAACCTGATTTTTAAAATGGATCACATCGTTGACCGGATCGGTGAAGATAGTTTGTGGCGCGGAGTATCAAATACGATTAAATCTCCTCAAGATTTAGCTCTCTATCTTTCTCATCATATTCAGGTGGAAACGATGGGCGCAACCGCCAGTCGGAAAATCACCTATCGCCATCCCGACCCAGAATTTGCCACAAAATTATTGGTGATGATCAGAAAGGCCGATGATCAGATTATCAGGACATCGGTCAAGGCTGAAACCGAAACTAAAATCGAATGGCTCAAAACCGAATTTTCAAAAACACTGAACCCCGATCATCGCCAGGCCTTGGCACAACTTTTGATGTCCGAAGAACGGCGCAGGATGCTGTTGTCGCTTGAGACACCTTATGCGGTCAATGTGGTTGAGGAAGCGGCGTCAACCCCGCGTCCCGTTGTGCCTAATCGCCCGATGATATTGGTGATGCTTGTCCTTGTCGGGGCGGCGTGTGGGGCGGTTTATACGTTGGTGAAGGATCACCTTTCAAAATGATTCCTGTGTCTGTCGTTATCGTCACCAAAAATGAATCACAAAATATTATCGCCTGTCTTCAACAATTAAATCGCTTTGATGATGTGTGGGTTGTGGATTCAGGTAGTCGAGATGGCACGATTGATTTAGCTAAAACAAAAAATGTGCAAACAATTTCGTATCAATGGAACGGGCAGTATCCGAAAAAGCGTCAATGGTGTCTTCAAAATCTATCCCTCAAATATGACTGGGTGTTTTTTGTGGATGCAGATGAAATCATTCCGAATGAATTGATTGATGAAATTGAAAAAAAGATTTCATCATCTCTTTCAGAAGCGGGATTTTTTATCGTGGGGCGTTACCGTATCAACGGCAAAATTTTAAAATACGGAATCCCTAATCAAAAAATTGCGTTGCTTCACCGTGCGCGTATGAAATTTCCGGTGGTGGATGATTTGGATATTCCAGGGATGGGTGAGATCGAAGGTCATTACCAACCTGTTTTAAAAGCAGGATTTGAGGATGCGGGCATCGGGATATTTCAAAATTTTATGATCCATGACGCCTTAAACGATGCCAAGGCCGAAAGGGCATGGTTGTTCCGCCATGAAAAATATGCGCGGTGGGAACGGGGTATGAACGCCAAAAACGCATGGCCATGTGACCCGATTCCGTGGAGGGAGAGCGCAAAACAACGGCTCAGACACTCATTTTTTCGCCCCCATATCGTGTTTTTGACGGGATATATCTTTAAATTAGGCTTTCTGGACGGAAAAAGCGGGTTTGAAATTGCCAGCAAAAGATATTATTATTTAAAGAAAATTAAGCAGTAACGCGCATGAATACAGTGGTGTGATATATTATTTGACATAATAGTAAGGCATATGATAAGTTACTGACACAATTTGAGACACAACACTGGGAGAGAGATATGTTGAAACAATTTAAAGAAGTTGCAGTAGCGGGCTTGTTAGTTGCTAAAGCAGAATTTAATCATTTTGCAACGAATGTAGCGAACTGGTTTATTGCAGAAATGCCCCCTTCGGCCTCTGAGCTTTCTGATAAATTAGAAAATAGAGAGCGTTTCGGTGGGCGGATGACAGTAGGCTCTCCGCCAAACCCATAGCTCTATTTTAAAATTTTTTGATAAGTATATTATTATTTTTCTAATTTCCTTTTCAGCCGCCAATAGAGGCGGCTGTTATTTTTTCTGATGTTCCATGCGATGATTTGAAGTGATCTGATAAAATGGTTTTGCCATGCGGAGCAAGATCTGTTCTTTTGTCTGGATATAAATTGTTCATTGCGTCCGATATCGGCATTGGTTTGTGATACGCCCCCAGTCTCGAAGATACAAACTGGGATCGGGGCATAGACGACACGTTTCGCGCTTTTCAAAAATCGTAACGTCAAATCATAGTCTGCGGCGATTTTATAGTGCAGATCATATCGCATATCCGCCAAAGCCAAGCGGTTATAGAGCATCGCCTGATGATGGGTGAACATTCCCCAATTGATTTTAGAATGAGGGCGGGCGCGTTTCAAATGGTTATCTTCTATCGCATCACCATAGATAAAGTCAGGGGTACCCGCACAAAATTTTGAAAGTTCATTCAAGATATTTTCAGTCGCAAACATATCACCTGCATTCATAAAAATAATATAATCCCCCGTGGCACGCTCAATACCTTTATTCATGGCATCGTATATGCCTTGGTCGGGTTCAGATGAAATATTTGCAGATGAATAATTTATAAAATCATCCTGCGTTCCGTCCGTTGAATGACCATCAATGATGATCCATTCAACATCTGAATAGGTTTGTGATTGGACAGAGACGGCTGTCTTGCGAAGCCCATCGCGATTGTTAAAAGTGATGGTGATGACAGAGAATAACGCCAACCTTAATTATCTCCGTTGGCTATATCATCCGCAAAGATGGCCGCCGTTGCAAGGTTGGCCAGAATTTGTGACAGGTCTTTGGCGCCGTCCATAAAGGTCAATGGTTTCGGATCACGCGGCACGATAATCGTTGACCCCGGTGGGATCATGGCGGCTTTATAATTCCATGCGGAGACGGATAAGGGCTGCGCGCTGCCGTCCGGATAGACAACAAAGGCGCGGTCTTGGTCGGCGCTATAGGCAAAGCCACCAGCCTCATTGATATAATCGCGTGGATTTTTACCGGTGCGGAATTGTAGGGCAGCAGGAGATAAAACTTCACCCGCGACACGTACTGTCAAAGGACGTTTCGGAATATAAATCTTGTCGCCTGATTCGAGTAGAATATCCAGATCGGGATGTGCATCCAATAAAGACGGATCGGCTTCAACGGTAATACGCCCCAAAACTTCTGCGCCTTTTAATTCGGCGATCAAGTTGCGGGCGAGGGCGATTTCTTGGTCATTGGGTTTTTTATCAGCCTGATTTTCCTGAAGGGCGGCTGCTAAATTAAATTCCAGTGTGCGCGCTTGGGATTTATAGCGTTGTTCTTCACGGATGCGTTCGGATTTGCGGGAGAAAATTGTCCCCTTCGGATAGGCTTGTTCAGTAATACCGCCCGCGCGTTTAATGAGGCTGGAGAGTGTATCACCCGCAATCAAATCATATGTTCCGGGGTTTTTGACTTCGCCTGTCAAAAGAACATGGCGGTCTTCGATGCGGCGGAAATTCTGCCCCACACGAATCGTATCCCCCGGATGGAGCGAGATGAGGGAGGCTGGTGTTGATGCCAGATTGACCTCTGTCCGCTGTGATGATTTATCGGCGCGTGGTTGGGTGATTTCAACATTTCTGATATTGGCCTCTAACGATGCGCCGCCCGAGACGGATAATAAATCATCGAGTGTGGTTTCATTTGCAATCGGGTAAGTTCCTGCTGCACGAATTGATCCGCGCAAGAAAACGGCATGCTCAATCAAAAAGTTTTTGATATCTTCCGGAAGTTTCGATGGCTGCTTTTTGATTGGTTTTACATCGTCCTCGGGCGCATCGATTTCTTCAGGTGTTTTGAAATCCAAAATATCATCACGCGAAAATAACATCACAACATCTGATTCGTGGAGTGTTACATCATCTTTATGCGAGAGGATTTGGAGTGGAGAAAACGCAATTAATTCCTTGGATAATTGCCCTGAATTCCATCTCTGCACAACACCGATCAATGGATAAATGTTCGAGCCTAATGCCGCTTCATCTTTTAAAAGATAGGCAAGGGACGGTGTCTCTGCGAGAGCGTAGAGGCCAGCTTGCGGAGTTTCGCCTGACAGTTCAATGCTACCCGATTTCAAATTCTGATTGGCTAATCCTGATTGATTGATGAGGAGAATATCGCCATCTCCGAAAACGCGTTCAAGTGAATTGGTCACTTCACTGACCGAGTCGACAGATTTGTTTTCAAGATTTAAACGCACATAGCGGGTCTTAGACGGCAACACTGTGCCACCTGATAAATCGAGCAGATCGTCGAGCGTTAATTTCTGACTGACTGATCCTTCTTCTTTCCAGATGGAACGATTCGCGGGAAGGATTTCATAGATGGCTGGACGTTTGGCTGCGCCGGATACAGCAAGTGTTGGTCCAATTGGTGTCACCACGATTCGGTCGCCATCACGCAGAGAAATATCGGTGGTCGATGACCCGTAAATCAGAACACCATATAAATCTATGATCGCTGTTTGATTATTGCGGATGAGTTTGATTTGTCTGAGTGTGCCTGTTTTCTTCACACCACCCACTGCACCCAAAGCATCCAACACAGTGTTGTAGGTCGAGAGAGTCACTTGTCCCGGTTGTGTCACATTGCCGGATACAGTTACCGTTAAGCGGCGTGTTTTTGAAACGGATAAAAACAAATCCGTATTATAAATATCTTTAGTGAGCGCGATCAGTTCTTCTCTCACGGCCTTTAGGGATTTTCCTGCGGCATTAATAGGGGGAAGGTTATCAATCACTAATAAACCGTCATCCCCTATCGTGGTGGTCAGGTTTGTGCTCTTGGTTCCCCTTAATAAGATACTGACCTCATCTCCTGCCTCTAATATATAGCTGTCCTGAACCGCTGCGCTTGAGGGTTCTTGCGGGGTTGAGGGGAAAAGATCGTATCCGAATTGCTCTATGGGCTCTCGGAGCCTCTCTGAATAGAGTTTTTCAAGTTCTGACGCGGGTGCTGAGGCCTCTATTATAGTAGGTATTTGATCTTTTGCCTTATTGGTTCCCCTAGAAATCGGCGCAGACCGTTCTAGATCGGCATCTTGAAGGTCATTTGTTTGGAGTAATATAGGGTCAATTGCTATTTTATTGGTATCTACATATGAGGCTATATCACGCGAATTATCATCTTTGCTCGCAGCCATAAGGGCTTGAGGCGAGGCGCTAAGGCCTAGAAAAACGCAAAAGGATAGCAGGTAACGCCTAGAATTTGTCATTTTCAATACTTGTAAGGTCTGTAGATGCGTAGGCTACAGCATGCAGGGGCAACCACAAGACGAAAAATTGCCTGCTTTCAGGTTATATACAGTTTCGATTTTTGTTATTTTTTGAAGTTTAGGTGATGAATTTTAGCTGTTATCTGTTTTTGTATCAAAAAAATGCATTTTTGAAACCCGCAGAAAAGCTCATTTTTTGAAGATTCTTTAAAAAAAATGAAGAAAAAGTAAAAAAGATGTTTGACATTCCAAATCCCTCTGCGTATAAAGCCGACCTCTGCAGCGCACTGCTTCGCAAAAAAACGAAGAAAAACAACGCTGTAGGGCCTGATTAGAAGCTGACTAAAACGAAATAAAAAAGTTTTAAAAAGTGAAAAAAAAGGGGTTGACGAGCAAATAGCAAGTAGCTATAGTCCGCAAACCAAAACGAAACGAGGGCGATGACAGCCCGGTGTCAAAACCGGAAAGTCCT
>Ga0155195_122_pt2 | contig 11267 bp, 10 predicted proteins | sample RifCSPhighO2_02_FD_106163 | JGI IMG/M metagenome (GOLD analysis project Ga0155195, IMG submission 106163) | Alphaproteobacteria bacterium RIFCSPHIGHO2_02_FULL_46_13
ATTGCGCCGTTCAAATTTGATTTCGGCGGCACGCGGTTCATCACCAGCATCAATGGTTTTTTCTCGGACAAAATAATTTTAAGGGTCGGTGCGCATGCCCAGACATCCAGCGGGGATGGTTGCACCGGCATGAGGACAAGGTCAGCCAGTCGAATAGCAATGCTCGATTCACTTTCGGCATGGGGTGGAGTGTCGATGATAATATAGTCGTATTCTTTTTGAAGGCGCGGAACTTCGCGCATCATTTTCCAACCTTGGGTCTGCATCAGGACAATACGGTTTTTACGCCCCAGAGTTTCGGAACGGACTTTATGCCATTCGGAGGTCGATCCTTGCGGGTCGACATCAATCATCAAAACTTCTGCGCCATCATTCTGGAGGGCGGCAGCAATTTGGGTCGAGAGAGTGGTTTTACCAGCACCGCCCTTATGTTGGGCAACGGTAATTACTTTTCCTGTCATGTCTTTTTTTGTCCTTTGAGATAGGCTTTTGTAGCGGTTTTAACCTTAAATTTCAACTGTTTCACAACATGCAGTTGCGAAAAGGGGTGGATTAAGGTTAAAAACACCTCATGGAAACTTTTGACACACAGATTTTGACCACTTTACCTGAAAATTTATCGCTGGCGGCGGATTTGTTGCGCGCGGGGGAGTTGGTGGCTTTTCCGACTGAGACGGTGTACGGGCTTGGCGCGAATGCGACGGACGGTAAAGCCATTGCCAAGATATACGAGGCCAAAGGTCGCCCGAGTTTTAATCCGCTGATCTCACACGGGTCATCGCTCGAGATGTTATTGCCGGAGGCCGAATTTGATGACCGTGCTTTATCCCTTGCCGATAAATTCTGGCCGGGGCCGTTGACCATGATTTTACCGCGCAAAGTGACGGGCAAAATTTCCGATCTGGCCTGTGCGGGGTTATCAACGGTTGCTATGCGTATCCCTGCGCATAAAGTGGCGTTGGATTTAATTGCAAAAGCAGGTGTGCCGATTGCGGCGCCGAGTGCCAATGCGTCTGGCGGCCTCAGCCCCACAGCACCGCATCATGTGTTATCAAGTCTGGGGGGAAAATTACCCGTTATTCTGGCGGGTGGTGCAACCCAATATGGTTTGGAATCAACGGTGGTTGATTTATCCGGCGATGATGTGGTGGTGGTGCGTGCGGGGGCGATTACCGCCGAAGAAATTGCCGATTGTCTGGACTGCGTTGTGACCTATGAATTGGAAGCAACGGAAAAGCCACGGTCACCCGGACAATTGCTCCGCCATTACGCGCCCAATAAGCCGTTACGTTTGCGTGCGGTGGATGTGGAGGCAGGGGAGGCTTTACTGGCCTTCGGATCAACCAAATTTATGGGGTTGCGTGGTGGCGGGTCGGTGAAAGATATTGCAGATGATTTGAAAATGAATTTATCAGAGAGCGGCGATTTACTGGAAGCTGCTGCGAATTTATTTTCTTACCTGCGTATTCTGGACGGGTCGGGCGCATCACAAATTGCGGTGATGGATATTCCAAATATCGGGATTGGTATTGCGATCAATGATCGCTTGAAACGCGCGGCGGCGAAGTAGAATTATCCGTTGACTGTATGCCCCGTATATTGGCTTTTCAAAATCTCAAGCACATCAATCGGGGAGATGGAAGAATACATGGATGGGGGCAGTAATGATTTTGACTGTGATGATGTATTCGCGGTGTCATTGGTAAAGAGAGACGAATTTTTACTGTAAAGCGGTGGGTTGCTGTTGGATACGCGTGGGGTCATGGCGGCCAGAACATTGGCATCTGATAGATCTGTATCTGTTGATTTCAAAGGGGTTGCGGTGGCGGTTGTGCAACCATTCTCGCTATCTAGGATCGAGAATTTTTTATCGAACTGGGCATAGACTTGCGCGAGTGATTTCGGGTGTCCAGACTTATCATAGAACACACCTTTGTTTGCGGCGGCGGCAGTTGGAAATAGCGCGGCGGCATTTGCATTCGGATTTTTATCCATGGCTTTCAGGAATTTTCCTGCGCCACCCGGCCCCATAAAATGCGCCATATATAATTCGGTTGCCCCTGCGTCTTTGCCTGTGCATTTTTCGAGATAGTCTTTGTTATCAGATGCCATTTCAGCGGCCATCAGGGAGCAAATTTCCGGATTTTTACGCAGTTCCAGAATTTGTTTTTTAACGGCGTTCGAGGCGACTTTTCCGTTATCATCGATTTTATCTGCCAAATCAGTGAGGCCGTATTTATCGCCATATTTATTGACCATGGATAACCATGTGCTGTCGATAAATTGGTAAAGGCCTGTTGCGGAGCTGGAACAGGCTTTGACATCCGTCCTGAAACTGCTTTCGATTTGGGCTTGTTGTAAGAGGTATGAAAAATCGACGCCTGTTTTCGCACTGGCGTTCTGAATGGCTGCGGCAACTTTTGCCCCTGCTTTGTCGATCAAAGCGGAAATTGTTCCTGTGGCTGTGGCGTTTTGTCCAGAAATCATCGGTTTTTCCTTATCTGGGAGGTAAAATTGCAAGGTCTGTGCCAATTAACTATTTTGTGGTAATATAAGATAATCAATAGCTTAGAGGACTTATGATGCCGATATATACCCCCCCGATTGATGATATGACCACTTTACTTGGTAAAGTCTTGCCCGTTGCGAGTTTAGGGCGGGATGATCTGGATGAGGGGATGGTGTCGGCCATTCTGGAAGAGGCTGGGAAACTGGCCTCTGGGGTGCTTGCGCCTTTAAACGAATCGGGTGACCGCGAGGGGGCAACTTGGTCTGAGGCGGGGGTGAAAACCGCGAAGGGATTTAAGGAAGCTTATCAGGAATATCAACAGGGCGGGTGGAATTCTGTTCCGTTTGATCCCGAATTTGGTGGGCAGGGTTTGCCGTGGGTGATGTCTTTCCCTGTTCAGGAAATGTGGCAGTCAGCGAATATGTCGTTTGGTCTTTGCCCTCTCTTAAACCAAGGTGCGGTTGAGGCGTTGTTGCATCATGGGTCAAAAGAATTACAGGATACTTATTTGCCGAAATTGATTTCAGGCGAATGGACGGGCACGATGAATTTGACCGAGCCACATGCGGGGTCGGATTTGGCGTTACTACGTTCCAAGGCTGAACGCAATCCAGATGGAACATATCGCATTTTCGGGCAGAAGATTTTTATTACCTATGGCGACCATGACATGGCGGATAATATTATCCATCTGGTGTTGGCGCGCCTTCCTGATGCACCAGAAGGTGTCAAAGGAATATCCTTATTCGTTGTGCCGAAATTTTTGCGTGACGGCACACGCAATGATGTGAACTGTGTTTCCATCGAACATAAATTGGGGATACATGCGTCACCCACTTGCACGATGCAATTTGGTGATGCGGGGGGCGCCATCGGGTATGTGGTGGGGCAGGAGAATGAAGGCCTGAAATACATGTTCACCATGATGAATAATGCACGCCTGTCTGTCGGGTTACAGGGGGTTGCGGTGTCTGAGCGTGCTTTGCAAGCGGCAACCTATTATGCGTCCGACCGTAAGCAGGGAAAGCCTTTGAGCGGCGGTGAGACAGTCACCATTGACCAGCATCCTGATATTCAACGGATGTTATTGACCATGAAGTCACTCACAATGGCGGGGCGCGGGTTGGCGTACGAGGCTGCTTTCTATCTGGATCAGGCAAAGGCAGGGGATAAGACCGCGCAAGCGCGTGTTGATTTGATGACCCCTGTTGTCAAATCATGGTGTACCGATAACTCTGTTGAGGTGGCGTCGCTCGGGGTGCAAATTCATGGCGGGATGGGGTTTGTTGAAGAGACAGGGGCGGCACAATATTATCGTGATGCGCGTATCCTTCCTATCTATGAAGGCACAAATGGAATTCAGGCCAATGATTTATTGTTCCGCAAAATTTTACGCGATCAGGGGGAGGCTTTGAAATTATGGATTGCCGATATGAAAGCGATGTCCACGACAGATAAAATTGTCAAAGCGATTTCAGTTTTAGAAAAATCCAGCGCGGTACTAGCTGGCAAGTCAAAGAATCCTGATGATGTTGCGTTGATTGCTGTGCCTTACCTGAATCTTCTTGGGTATGTGGCGGGTGGTGTGATGCTGGAACGGATTGCCAAGGCTGATCCATCCAAAGTTCCAGTCGCTGACTTCTATGCAGCGCATGTATTGCCACGGGTTTATGGGTTGGCGGAGATTGTTGCCGCTTAAGGCGCTGTTGGTGTTGTCGGGCGCATGGGTTGAGGTGTTGCGGGGTCGTTTTTTGCGCCTGGGAATAATTTGTCGTAGAGATTGCTTTGTTTTAATTTATCCACGAAGGCATCTCTATCCTGAAGGCGGACATTCACGGCATTGACGTTACAGCTTTTCATCGCTTGCACTGTTTGGATGTTAGATATTGTAACATCATCAGTTGGATTCTTGCTGAAGATTTTGGCAAAGCTTGATCCGTAACAGGCGCAAAATTCCTGATAATCATCCCCGCGTTGTGCGGGTGCCCATTGCAGACATTCGGTATAAACTTTACCCGCCATGGCGGGGGCATTCGGGCATTTGCGGCGGGCGGTCTCGCGCAGCCAGTAGAAACTTGCTTTTTCGCCTTGCTGGCGACGGAGATCCAGAAATTTCATGCCGACACAATCGCAATCATAACGGGTATTTGTCCGGTCATAGGCTTTGCAGTCATCAGAAATTTTTAAAGCTTCTTCCAATTCTTTATCGGTATAAGCGGGAAGTTTTTTGGTCTGTTCAAGTTGCCCGCGCACCATTTGTTCCTCTGCAAAGGATACAGAGGGCATCAGGAGGACAAAGAGGGCGGTATAAAAGGCAAGCAGTTTCATTGATCAATTATGCCCTATAATTTCTGAAAATTCACGCGAAACTATAGAATGCTTTCTTTTAGTTTTGCCGACATATAAGAAATGATTTCCGGTGCCAGATGCGGTTTTTTCAGGGCAAAAGCAATCTGTGCCTTCACGAACCCGAGCTCTGATCCGCAATCCAGACGTTCCCCTTCGAACACATATCCATAGAAGGGTTGGTCATTAATGAGTTTTGCCATGGCATCGGTCAATTGAATCTCGCCGCCTGCGCCCGTTTCATGTTTATCCAGATAGGCGAAAATTTCAGGTTGCAGGATATAGCGTCCAAAAATTGTCATATTTGATGGGGCAACCGATGGGTCAGGTTTTTCAACAAGGCCTGAGACACTGAAAATATTTCCGTCCCTGTCAGCAAGTTTGAAAACGCCATATTTGGACGTGTCTTCCATGGGGACTTCGCAGGATGCAATGACGTTACCGCCTGTTTTGGTGTAAGCCGTCATCATTTGTTTGAGGCAGGATTCCTCACCAAGGACAGTATCATCCGCCAGAATAACCGCGAAGGGCTCATCGCCCACCAAGTCTTTGGCGCACCAGACGGCATGACCCAAACCAAGCGGTTGATCTTGTTTGACTGATTTTAATGCAGAAGCGGGCAGGTCAACCTTATTGATTTTGGCGATCTGATCCAGTTTTTTGCGGCTCTGTAAATTTTCCATCAAGGCGGGAGCATCTTGAAAATGTTGCATCAGGGCTTCTTTGCCGTCACTGGTCACGAAAATGAATTCTTCGATACCTGCTTCACGCGCTTCTTCAACGGCGAGTTGGATCAATGGGCGGTCAACAATCGTCAGCATTTCTTTCGGCATGACTTTTGTCGCAGGGAGGAGGCGTGTGCCGAGACCCGCAACAGGGAAAACAGCCTTTTTAACTGGCTTATGAAGGTTTTTCATTTCAACTCGTTTATTTGTGCATTGCAATGTTGATTGGCGAGATATGTGACATTTTTGAGCCAAAATGTCCAGTTCTGTCTCTATTCTAAGCGGCTATCCTTAAGAATAGGTTAGCCGGACGGAATGTCCAGTTAAGCTGTGAAATGCCGCAGTGGAATTAAATTATAAAAAATACGATTTAAGTGATTATTTTATATATTCACAGACTTATTCGGGTAACCTTTTAAGGTTTCCGGCGCGATACAGCGCAAAAGTTCACGAATTTCCTGTCGTGCCGAGATGGCAGATAAAGTCATTTGATGGTCGGGGGCTTCTTTTAAATCGAGCAGGGTCATGCCTTTTAAAAATAATTCCCTGAAAATCACCCGTTCGCCAAATCCCGGGGCGAGGCGGAAGCCGAATTTTTCGGATATGGATTGTAATAATTCCCCCACCTCGCGTTTGTTTTTGGCGTCGAGGGAGGACAGGCGGTTACGCATGACGATCCAGTCAATGGATTCGCCATTGCGGGCTTTGCGGATTTCTTTTTGCTCATTCACCATGCGGGTGTAGACGGACGGGCCTTTAATCTCTTTGGTGTCAGGCGAGATACGCGCCAGAACGTCAAGGTCAACAAAAGAATCATTCATCGGGGTAATAAGCGTATCGGCATAAGAATGAGCCAACTGCCCCAGAAACGTATCCGACCCCGGTGTATCAATAACGATAAAATCAACATAGGGGTTGAGTTCTTCAAACGCCATTTGGAGGAAATCCCGATCTTGTTCTTCTTGAGCAATCACGCTGTCGGCCTTACTGCGTTCAATCGGGAAATGGAGAGGGATGGGGAGGGACAGGCGTTCTTTCGCGCTATATTCAAAACGGTTAGCCATGTAGCGGGAAAAAGTTCCCTGACGGGCATCCAGATCAATTGACCCGACACGATACCCCAGCCGCAAAAGACCCACAGCCACATGCATCGCGGTGGTCGATTTCCCCGATCCACCTTTTTCATTTCCAAGAACGATGATATGTGCGTGTTGCGACATGGATTTAGGAGGACTGTTTCTTTTTTCTGGTGGCTATTCGGAGTATTGAGAAACTTATGATGAGTAGAAATATTTCACCCAGATAGATGCCGTAGGCAATAGAAGGAGTTCCTTGATAACCTATCTTTCCACCTGAGTTTTGGCCGTCCCAAGCAATTGTTTTGTAATGGTCTTGGGCAATAAACGACCAGTCGTGCCATCCGACGAAGGTATCAGGCTTCAATAATGCGGACTGAGGTTCTGTATTTTGTTCTGCCCAGTCCATATTCCATGGTGGAATTGCCAGAACGGTCAAAGCCACAATACATAAAAATAACCATGTGATTTTCTTCATAAGACAGTTCTGATCCTGAATAATTTTAAAATTATGAAATTTTAATCATTTAAGCACGAACAGGCAAAGACAGAAAGGGGGGAATTTGCTAGAATCAATAGAAACCACAGGAGAAGACATGGATCACCCAGACCCGAAAATCGCAGAAACCCAAAAATTAATCCATAGAGTAACCCGTTTGGCGGGGGTCGGATTCTTGGGCGTAGGGATTTTGATTCTGGCGACGGGCGGGGATATTATTCTCGGGTCGGTATTAACGATTATAGGGTTGACCGACATTGTTCTGGTTCCTCGCATCATCGAGAAGATGATGATCGCAAAATTGAAACAAAGAAATGATGAAGGCCAATAATTTGTCACAGAATATTCCTGAAAGACTGGCGTTGTTGCGGGGCGAGATAAAGCGCAATGCAATTGATTACCTGATGATGCCGCACACCGACGAATTCGGGAGCGAGTATTTACCCCCGCATGCCGAACATCTGATGTGGATCACGGGCTTTACTGGATCATCGGGTGCGGCGGTGATTTCGGAAGACAGTGCCATGGTGATGACCGATGGGCGATATACTATTCAGTTAAAACAACAGGTCGATGAATCCTTATTCAAATTATGCGACATGGGGGCGATTACGGTTGCGGATTGGTTGGCGTTTAATTGTCCCGCGCATGCTGTGGTCGGTTATGACCCAAAGCTTTATACAAAAAAGCAAATTGAAACGACTATTGAGAAGACCAAAGACAAAAATCTGGTGTTTAAGGCACTGGATTATAATTTGATTTCTAAAATCTGGGTGGATCAACCTCTGCCGCCTGTTGGCCTTGCCGAATTATTCCCTGACCGGATTGCGGGGGCGACATCGTTGCAGAAACGCCAGAGTATTGCGGCGCAATTATCGGGCGAAAAAATTGACGCCTGTGTCATTACCGTATCCGATTCTATCTGCTGGCTGTTGAATGTGCGGGGGAGTGATATTGATTATAACCCGTTGGTTTTATCGTATCTGATTTTGAATCAGGATGCCTCGGTTGACTGGTTTGTGAATGATCAAAAAATTCCCGATACGGTGCGCGCCGCGCTGGGCGATGATATTCGTCTGCACCCGTTTGAAAATTTTGCGGATGCGGTGCGCGGATTAAAAGGTGTTATTCAATATGATGACGCGCGGTCATCCATCTGGGTTTATAATTTATTGGTTGAAGCCGGTGTTGAAATTGTCATGGGCAAAGACCCGTGTATTATGCCGAAGGCCTGTAAAACGCCAGAAGAACAACTCTCGATCAAGCAAGCGCATATTCGGGATGGTGTTGCCCTCACACGGTTTTTATTCTGGTTTGAGGCGCAGGATTTATCGGGCGGCCATGTCACCGAATTATTGGTTGAAGAAAAACTGGAAGAATTCCGCCGTGCCAATCGTACCTATCGCGGCCCTAGTTTTTCAACCATTGCAGGGTGGGCGGATCATGGCGCGATTGTTCATTACCGCGCAACACCTGAGTCCAATAAAGTTATTCAGGGCAATAGTTTCCTGTTACTCGATAGTGGCGGGCAATATGAATATGGCACAACCGATATTACCCGTACCATTGTTGTTGGTGATGTCACGCCTGAAATGAAAGACAGATATACTCGTGTCTTAAAAGGTCATATTGCTCTGGCCAATGCAAAATTTTCGCCCGAGACTTTAGGATCATCGCTTGATAATCTGGCGCGCCAACCCTTGATTGATGAAGGGTTGAATTTTATGCACGGCACAGGTCACGGGGTCGGATGTTTCTTGGCAGTGCATGAGGAATCAACAAGTATTTCTCCGCGTAGCCAATCCCCGTTCCGCACAGGAATGCTGGTGTCGAATGAACCTGGATATTATCTGGAAGGCGCGTTTGGTATTCGCCATGAAAACCTGATTCTCTGTCAGGAAGATAGCGAAACAGGCCAATATTATTTTGAAACCGTCACCGTTGTTCCGTTCGACCTGCGCGGGATTGATTGGGAATTGATGACCGAGGCCGAAACAGAATGGCTGGAAAATTACCACCGCCATGTTCTGGAGACACTCACCCCGTTCCTTGACGAGATTGAGTTGCAATGGCTACAAAACACCTTATTCCCCGAGCCGGAGCGCGAGAAAACCGAAGAAGAAATTGCGTTTAGTTATAGTGCGTATGATTAAATTTTCGGCGGTGTCGATTTCGGCATAATTAATCCGCAGGACACAATCGCCTTTAACCCTTCATCAACGGTCATATTGACGCGTTTGACTTCGTTTTCAGGAACGAGAATAAGGAACCCTGATGTCGGGTTGGGGGTGGTGGGGACAAAGACGTTACAATAGGTATCGCCCACGGCATCTTTAAACTCGCCCTCTGTTTTTCCTGCCAGAAAACCAACGACCCAACAGCCGTCGCGCGGGAACTGTACCATCACCACTTCGCGGAATGCTTGCGCTTGTTTGCCCATCAACATTTCGAAAACTTGTTTGAGGGCATTATAAACGGTTTTGACAAGCGGCAGGCGTTCCAGAATATAATCAAATGATTTCAGCATTAATTCGCCGATAAAATTCCGCGCAAACCAACCGACCAGAATGAAAAAGCCGATGGCCATGACAATCCCAAGGCCGGGGATTGAATCTTCCCCCATCAAATGGATCGGAACAATATGCCCGACCGTTTCATCCACCCACAATAAAACCGACCACACGAAATAGAGGGAAAGCGCAACAGGCGCCGTCACCAATATCCCCGTTAGGAAACAGGTGCGAAGATAGGAAAAGACGCGTGATTCTGTTTTTTTAGGGAGGTCGGGTTGATTCTGATTTTGTTCCATACAGAAATCTATCAGACAGATACTGGGGAATCTAGCGGTAAAAGGGAAATTGCGTGGAAAGCGAGCATCATAAGTCGCGTTCCCTCTTGATTTTCGCCTCTGTTTGCGGTTAATTACCGCAACTAACCGCCTTCATAGGTCGCGCCTGTAGCTCAGTTGGTTAGAGCAAGCCGCTCATAACGGCTTGGTCGGGGGTTCGAGTCCCTCCGGGCGCACCAATTTTTTCGAAATCTTCCTTTTCAACCACATAACCCCGCCCCATACTTGCTTTGCGTGGTGTTCAAGGCCGATGGCTAGGTCTTGGATGAGGGGGCGGATGCCGATGAAGACGAAAAGGGCGTAGATTAGCAGAGCCAGATTAACGCCGGAGAAAATGATTTGTGGCCAGTCGTCTTTTTCGATGACTTCTTCCATGAAGCGGTTGGCGAAATAGGCGATCAGCATGATTTCGAGTACATAGTACAGGGCGGGCGCACCGGTGCGTCCTTTTACTTTCGGGGTGCGGCCAAACGGGACTTTGCGCCCCAGAATAATTTGTTCCATTTGTTTGAAAACACCTGCGGCAATAATCGGCATCAACATCAGGTTAAAGGCTGTTAGACGCAGGGCATCGCTGTAACGATGTCCACTGTTTTTAAGATCGCGGGCGAATAGAATTAAATAGGGTAGGTTCGCGTAAATCATCAGGGGTGTATTTAAACGCGGGCTGAATGTATAAAAAGAATAGACGAGCATCATCGCCACACTGAGACTGGTCATCGCCAGATAATTAAAGCGCAGGAAAAATTCACCCGCCAGACGCAAGTCTTTGCGCGTCCGGAAGACATAGCGTATCAGTTTAGGAAGAATAATCAGTCCGCCATTCGCCCAACGACGACGTTGAATGAGCAGTGATCCGAAATCCGGCGGACTTGCGCTGTAAGTCATGCGTTTCGGATAGTTATAAAGTTTCCATCCTTTATGGACGAGGTCGATGGTGGATTCTGTGTCTTCGATCAAGGTGCGGTCTTGAATATAGACGGAGATAGTTTTGCCGTTTACAACCTGAACCTCTTTAATCGCGTCCAGTGCTTTCATGCGCAGCATCGCATTTGCACCGACCCAGAAACTGGAATCCCAATAGGTATAGCCTTGGTGGGTGTGGAACTGGACATCGATCTGGGCACTGGCGATGCGTTCGACTTCGGAACGGTGCCCCGGTGTGGCAGAGCATGGGGATTGTGCAACAGCCACGCGGTCATGTTCCGGCTTTTCAAGGAAATAAACCAGACGCGCGATATAGTCATGTGTCATCAGACTGTCG
>Ga0155195_127_pt4 | contig 11101 bp, 10 predicted proteins | sample RifCSPhighO2_02_FD_106163 | JGI IMG/M metagenome (GOLD analysis project Ga0155195, IMG submission 106163) | Alphaproteobacteria bacterium RIFCSPHIGHO2_02_FULL_46_13
TATCCCCGCGCGGTTTATATCCTATCTGGGGCGGATAGTGACGGGGATTGAAATTCATCCTGCCGCGATTATCGGCAAACATCTTTTTATCGATCATGGGATGGGTGTGGTGATTGGGGCAACGGCCATTATCGGTGATGATGTTCTGATCTATCACGGCGTGACTTTGGGCGGCAAGGGTGGTGACGGGAAAAACACCAAACGTCATCCGACATTGGGAAATAATGTAATTGTCGGGGCGGGCGCACAAGTCCTTGGCAACATTAAAATCGGGGCGCGTGCCAAAATTGGCGCGAATGCAGTTGTCACTTTTGATGTGCCAGAAAGCGCCGTGGTTGTCGGAAACCCCGCGCGGATTATTTCTTGTCCGGATTGTCAGGACGGGGCGTATGGATTACCCGATCATGAAGTCCCCGACATGGTGCAACGCGAAATTGATGAATTGCGCCAAGAAATTGAAAAATTGAAGAAAAATAACCTTTAAAAACCAGAAAAAACCCTTTTCTGCGCGGTACTCCGTGGTAATATCCCTTCCATTATAATATCAACCATCTTTGACGGGATTTATCATGTCATCATCTGCTGCGCTTGCCTCCATCCTCACCGGTTTTAATGCCGAATATATTGCCAATCTTTACAGCGAATTTTTGAAAAATCCGTCTGGGGTTGATGCAAGCTGGCGTGCATTTTTTGACACGTTGCGCGATGATGAAAAGGCCGTGTTGGGTGAATTGACCGGCGCAAGTTGGACAGCCAAAGAATTCAAAAAGCCGAATGCACCCTTTGGTGTGACCACCGCCGATGACGTCAAATCTGCAAAACCTGCGAACAAAGCAGGGGCTACGCCAACTGCTGCGGCTGCGCCATCACCATCTGCGCTCAAAGATTCTATTCAGGCCGTTTTGATGGTGAAGGCTTACCGTATGTACGGACATTTTGCGGCGCATCTTGATCCGCTCGGGTTGAAACAACCATCCGGTCATCCTGAACTTGACCCTGCGCGTTATGGTCTGTCGGATATGAACAAATCTGTCTATATGGGTGGTGTTCTGGGGTTTGAGATAACCACAGTCGGCACAGTTCTTGAAAAACTCCGCTCTATCTATTGCAACCATGTGGGTGTTGAGGTTCAGCAAGTCACCAATACCGATGAACGCGCATGGCTTGAACAAAATATTGAAACTCGTTTGCAAACCGTGTTCACCAAGGACGAGAAGAAAGTATTTTATAAACAACTCGTTGCTGGACAAGGATTGGAAGATTTCCTGCACACCAAATATGTCGGCACCAAACGCTTCGGCCTTGATGGTGGTGAAGCCTATATCCCGTGTCTCGAAGAAATTACCCGTCGTGGTGTTGAACTGGGATTGCGTGAGGTCAATATCGGTATGGCGCACCGTGGTCGTTTGAACACATTGACCAACGTATTGGGTAAACCATACGCCAAATTATTTGCGGAATTTAACGGCGTGCCGTCCACCCCCGAAGGAACCCCCGGGTCGGGTGACGTGAAATATCATATGGGTTATTCCAATGATCGCCAGATTGTCGGCGCAACCGTTCACATGTCCCTGACACCTAATCCATCCCACCTTGAAGTCGTGAACCCTGTTGTCACGGGTAAAGTGCGCGGGAAGCAAGATATCTATGGTGACGTTGCCCGCCGTGAAGTATTGACCATGCTCGTTCATGGTGATGCGGCCTTTGCGGGGCAGGGGTTGGTCATGGAAACTTTGATGCTTTCCGAACTGAAAGGTTACAGCGTTGGCGGGACTGTTCATATCATCATTAACAACCAGATCGGTTTTACAACGACACCTGATTGTTCCCGTTCTGGCCCGTACTCCAGCGACCTTGCCAAGATGCTCGGCTGCCCGATCTTCCATGTGAATGGTGATGATCTGGAAGCCGTGACCAGCATTTCCCGCATGGCGATTGAATATCGTCAAAAATTCGGACGTGATGTTGTGATCGATTTGATCTGTTATCGCCGTAACGGACATAACGAAGGTGACGAACCGATGTTCACCCAACCGATCATGTATAAAGCGATTAAAGACAAAGAGTCCGTACGCTCCATCTACGGTCGTCAATTGGTTGCTGAAGGTGTCTATACCGAAGCCGAGGCCAAAGGCGAAGTCGATGCCTTTATGAAACAGATGGAAGAAGCGTTCGAGGCCAGCAAAACTTACAAAGTCAACAAAGCCGACTGGTTAGAAGGCAAATGGGCAGGGCTTAAACCCGCCTATGGTGACGAACGTCGCGGTACAACCGCCATTACGGCAGACACGGTGAAAAGACTGGGTGAAAAATTGGCATCTGTTCCGCCGACTTTCCACCTCAATTCCAAAATCGCTCGCCAATTCGAAGCCAAAAAAGAAATGATCGCCAAAGGCGAAGGGTTCGATTGGGCAATGGGGGAGGCTTTGGCTTTTGCAAGTCTTCTGGAAGAAGGGCATCCTGTCCGTCTCTCTGGTCAGGACTGCGAACGCGGCACATTCTCGCACCGCCATTCGGTTGTGAATGACCAAGAGTCAGAGGAAAAATATGTCCCGCTTAACAACCTCTCGGATAAACAAGCAAAATACGAAGTTCTGAATTCACCATTGTCCGAGGCTGCAGTGTTAGGTTTCGAGCTTGGTTATTCATGGGCCGACCCGAACGCGCTTGTCCTTTGGGAAGGTCAGTTCGGTGACTTCGTCAACGGCGCGCAAGTCATTATCGACCAATATATCGCATCTGCTGAATCCAAATGGTTGCGCATGTCCGGTCTGGTCATGTTGTTGCCACACGGGTTTGAGGGGCAGGGGCCTGAACACTCTTCCGCCCGTCTTGAACGCTTCTTGCAATTAAGTGCCGAGGATAACTGGCAGGTCTGTAACTTTACAACACCCGCCAACTATTTCCACGCTCTGCGCCGTCAGATGAAACGCGACTTCCGTAAGCCGTTGATCGTTATGTCGCCGAAATCATTGCTCCGTCATAAATTGGCGGTCTCGAAAACCGAAGACTTTATCGGTCAGACAACCTTCCACCGTATTTTGTGGGATGGTGCGCGCGAGGCTCTCGCCAAACCAAAAGACATTAAACGTGTGATCCTTTGTTCCGGTAAAGTTTATTACGACTTGTTCGAGGAACGCGAAAAACGTGGTCTCAAAGATGTGATGATCTTGCGTTTAGAACAACTTTATCCGTTCCCGTCTCAAGCGTTGCTCGAAGAACTTTCCTACTACCCGAATGCCGAGATTATCTGGTGTCAGGAAGAACCGAAGAACCAAGGTGCTTGGAGCTTCGTTCGTGATTATGTTGAAGATGTTCTTACAAAGTCCAAACATAAATCTCAACGTTTGGTCTATGTGGGTCGTGAGGCAGCAGCAGCCCCAGCCACAGGTTACGCCAAACGCCACGCGTTAGAGCAAGCGCGGTTGGTGGATGAGGCGTTGAAGATTTAGTCAGATGACCGGATGATCGGATGAGCTGTTGATCGGGTCATCTGATCATTTGTTAACTGATCATCCGTGACGGACAAATATCATTCAAAAAACACTCCGCACATTCTGGTTTACGCGCTTTGCAAATGTAACGCCCATGCAAGATTAGCCAGTGATGCGCGTGGCGTTTGAATTCTTCGGGGATGGCTTTATCCAATTTTTTCTCGACGGCTTCTACGGTTTCGCCTTTTGCAATTTCCAAACGATTGGACACGCGGAAGACGTGAGTATCAACGGCAATTGTGTGATGCCCGAATTCTATGTTCAAAACCACGTTGGCGGTTTTGCGCCCAACCCCCGGGAGGGAGACCAGATCATCCATATTATCTGGAACCTGACTGTCAAATTGATCAATCAGAATCTGCGACATTTTGATGACATTTTCGGCCTTGGCGTTATAAAGGCCGATGGTTTTGATATAGGTTTTGAGTTTGTCGAGGCCGAGTTTAACCATTTTCTCTGGCGTGTCTGCGACCTTGAACAGGGCTTCGGTGGCTTTGTTGACGCCGATATCGGTGGCCTGCGCCGACAAAATAACGGCGACCAATAAGGTATATGTATTGACCGAATTCAACTCGCCCTTTGGTTCAGGGTTATGGGATTCAAATCGTTTAAAAATTTCGATGATTTTCGACTTAGTCATGCTAGGATTATACCAACAGCAAAGGGAAATAGCATCATGAAAACGTCTGATATCGGCCTTGTCTTTGACGATAAAATTGCGCGCTCCAACTGGGCGAAGTTTAAATTTGTGGACGGTATGCCCGATGAATTATGGTTCGGCACGGCACCAACTTCCCTCGGTTTGATGACAGTGGTCGGCGCGGGGGAGGGCCTTTGCTATCTGGGGTTCGATGAGAAAAAATCGATTGAGAGATGTTTGAAATTTTTCCCGAAGGCCGAAGTCGCTGTTGATCAGTCATTGGCAAAATCGATGATTGATCGCATCATGGATATATGGTCGGATAAATCGTCCGACATCGTACGCGTGATTGTCAACGCAACCGATTTTCAAAAAGATGTCTGGACAACCCTGATGAAAATCCCCAATGGTCACGCCGTCAGTTACGGCACAATCGCCGAGTATATCGGCAGACCCAAGGCCGTGCGAGCAGTCGGAACCGCAGTCGGTTCAAACCCCGTATCCCTGTTTATCCCTTGCCACCGCGTTGTCCAGAAAAGCGGTAAGATCGAAAACTATGGCTGGGGCGACGCGATGAAGCAAAAGATTTTAAAGGCGGAATGTTCTATCGGCATTCCAGATAAAAAGTAGATAGTTTTGCTGACTGCATTTTTGAACCACTAAGGACACTAAGCAACACTAAGAACTTTGTGCTTAAAAATTATAAAAGAAATGAATCTAACCTATAGAATTTTTTATGCGCAAAGCCCTTAGTGAATCTTAGTGAGCTTAGTGGTTTAAAATTTTTTGTCTTATTCTTAATCGCGATGGGTATGTGAGCTATCTAAAAAATCCCGCATCTCGTAAAAGCCCGCGGGTTGTGTAGCGAGCCAGCGGGAGGCTTGTAATGCGCCGCGGGCGAAAAGCGCGCGATCAGTGGCGCGGTGGGTGATTTCGATCCGTTCGCCCTGACCGATAAAATAGACAGTATGTTCGCCGACAATATCGCCGCCGCGAATGACCGAGAAGCCGATTTCATTTTCTGTGCGGACACCTGTATTGCCATGGCGTTCGAAGACGGCATGGGAGGAGAGGTCAATCCCGCGCCCTAAGGCGGCAGCGCGACCCAAGGCGAGTGCGGTGCCTGACGGGGCATCAACCTTTTTACTGTGATGGGCTTCGCAGATTTCGATGTCGAAATTGCTGCCCAGTTTTGAGGCGACTTCGCGAACGGCCTCCAACATCACATTCACGCCGACGCTGGCGTTGGGGGTGTAGAGAATAGGGGTTTGTTCGGCACTTGCCCTGATTTCTTTCATATGCGATTCAGAAAGACCTGTTGTCCCGATGAGCAGAGGTTTGCGGATATTGGCGGCCACACGGGCGTTATAGACGCTGGAGTCGGGCGCGGTAAAATCAATCACCAGATCGGCCACCGCAAATAAATCTTCGGCATCTTTTAAAATCGGGACATTGTCCGGCAGGTCTGTTGTATCGCGCGTAATCCCGCCCGCCAGATACAGATCATCCGCCAGCGCAATTTCCTTCACCAACATTTGCCCCATACGGCCTGTGCAACCTGCGATCCCGATTTTCATGATGCGTCCTAATTGCTATAGGTTGAAAACGATACAATATATTATACGGTATATAGGTTAAAATGTCGTATGAAAAAACCCCCGTCCGAGGAAGGGGGCTTTTATGTCTTATTCCTTTAGATCCGTCCAAAGGTCTTTGACTTTCGTGAAAAAGCCTTCGCTTTGCGGGGTGTTTTTGTGGCCTGCTTTTTCAAGAGATTCACTTAATTGTTTCATCAGCTCGGTTTGTTTTTTGTCGAGGTTGACGGGGGTTTCGACGAAGATTTCGACGAACATATCTCCGCGGTTCTCGGAACGCATGATGTTCATGCCTTTTCCTTTGAGGCGGAGTTGTTGGCCTGTTTGAGTGCCTGATGGAATCTTCACACTCGATTTTTGGCCTTCGATAGTCGGGACATCAAGGTTGCCACCGAGGGCGGCAGTCGTCATCGGAACAGGCACGCGGCAATAAAGATTTGAGCCTTCGCGACGGAAGAATTTATGGGCTTTGATATTGATCAGAACAAACAAATCTCCCGCTGGTCCGCCACGCACACCGGCTTCACCTTCGCCGCTGAGGCGAATACGTTGGCCTTCGGAGATGCCCGCAGGGATGGAGATTTGAACAGTTTTGTCACCACGCACACGACCTGCGCCAGCGCAGGATTTGCAAGGTGATTTGATGACAGTGCCTTGACCGTTACAAGTCGGGCAGGCGCGTTCGATGGTAAAGAATCCCTGTTGTGCGCGGACACGTCCCGCACCACCGCAGTCAGAACATTTTTCAGGTTTGCCGCCATCGGCAGAACCCGTTCCTTTACAATCTGTACAAGTGGCAACGGTTGGAATTTTCAGTTTGGCATCTTTGCCCTTGAATGCATCTTCGAGCGTGATATCGAGTGAGAATTGCATGTCTGAGCCGCGAAGTGGTCCAGTGGAGCGGCGTCCGCCGCCGCCCATCATTTCACCGAACATATCCTCGAAAATATCCGAGAAGGCAGAGCCGAAACCAGCACCGGAGAATCCGCCAGCGCCACCCATGCCGTTCATGCCCGCTGCCCCGAAACGATCATAGGCCGCGCGTTTTTGCGGGTCTTTCAGAGTGTCATAGGCTTCGTTGATTTCTTTGAATTTTTCTTCCGCATTCGGATTATCTTTATTGCGGTCAGGGTGAAATTCCATCGCCAGTTTGCGGTAAGCTTTTTTCAGCTCATCCTCGCTTGCGGTTTTATCGACACCTAATGTTTTATAGTAATCTTTTTCACTCATTTTTTTAATGTCTCTCTACCTTGGTGAGCCAGTTCCAAAAATTCCCCCACATATTGCCCTCTGGCCTGTGTTGAGAAAGGGCCATGGCTTTTTGTTGCAAGCGCAATATTTGATTGTAATTGTCGCGTGCGGGGCGTGTTTTGATTTTTGAATAGGCTTCGTTGATAACTTTTAAATTTTGTTCGGCCAAATCCTGGTCGTGTATTTTTCTGTCCGGATGCCATTTTAAAACCAGCAAACGATAGGCCAGTTTTATATCTGCGTCCGTTGCCGTTGGCGAAACGCCAAGCACATCGTATGAGCTGGGTTGTGCCAATACGTCTTGTACGCTCCCAGAATTCTGATGTCTGTACGACATGGATATTCACGCCATTCTGTTTGTAATCAATCATTGATAACCTTTACGCAGAAGGGGGCTACCCAACGTAAAGGGTAGCCCACTGAATTTATAAGGTTAATTATGCGCTTTTGCTATCACCACTGGTGAAGTCAGCATCAATCACATCATCGCTGTTACCTGAAGCAGCAGGGGCGGCTTGAGCATTGTCAGGTGCGCCCGCTTCTTTTTCTTGTGCTTTACGATATGCGATCTCGCCGATTTTCATGGCAGCGTTTTGCAGTTCGTTGATTTTGGCCTGAATAGCATCAACATCTTCGCCTTCCATTGCAGCTTTAAGGTCTGCGATGGCGCGTTCTGTTGCATCTTTTTCAGCCTGAGGGCAATCCGCACCCAAATCAGCAATTGATTTTTCGGTTTGGTGAATTGCGGATTCACCTTGGTTTTTCACCTCAATCACTGCGCGACGTTTTTTGTCGGACTCGGCGTTTGCTTCGGCATCTTTGACCATTTTCTCGATATCCGCATCGGACAATCCGCCGGATGCCTGAATACGGATATTTTGTTCTTTGCCTGTGGCTTTGTCTTTCGCCAAGACGTGAACAATACCGTTCGCATCAATATCGAATGTGACTTCGATTTGTGGAACGCCGCGCGGAGCAGGTGGAATACCAACCAAGTCAAACTGGCCGAGCATTTTATTGTCCGCAGCCATTTCGCGTTCACCTTGGAACACGCGGATGGTCACGGCATTTTGGTTGTCTTCGGCAGTCGAGAAGGTCTGTGATTTTTTGGTCGGAATGGTTGTGTTACGGTCGATCAGACGAGTGAACACGCCACCCAATGTTTCGATACCGAGGGACAATGGAGTAACGTCCAGAAGAAGAACGTCCTTCACATCACCTTGCAACACGCCGCCCTGAACCGCCGCACCGTCAGCCACAACTTCATCAGGGTTCACACCTTTATGAGGTTCTTTGCCGAAGAGTTCACGGACAGTTTCAATGATTTTCGGCATACGGGTCATACCGCCCACCAAAACGACTTCGTCGATTTCAGAAGGTTTCAGGCCAGCATCTTTGAGCGCCGATTTACATGGGTCAATGGTACGGCGTACCAAATCCTCAACGAGGGATTCCAGTTTGGCGCGTGTCAATTTGACGTTCAGGTGTTTCGGCCCTGACGCATCTGCTGTAATAAACGGCAAGTTAACATCGGTTTGAGTTGTCGAAGACAATTCAATTTTTGCTTTCTCTGCCGCTTCTTTCAGGCGTTGCAACGCCAATTTGTCACTGCGGAGGTCGATGCCTTGCTCACGTTTGAATTCATCGGCCAAGAAGTCGATAATGCGCGCATCAAAGTCTTCACCACCAAGGAATGTATCACCGTTGGTTGATTTCACTTCGAACACGCCGTCACCGATCTCGAGAATGGACACGTCGAATGTACCACCACCCAAGTCGTAAACAGCAATCGTGCCGTGGTTTTTCTTATCAAGACCGTAGGCCAGTGCCGCAGCGGTCGGTTCGTTGATGATACGAAGAACTTCAAGACCCGCAATGCGTCCGGCGTCTTTGGTTGCCTGACGTTGTGCGTCGTTGAAGTACGCAGGAACGGTGATAACCGCTTTATCGACAGTTGTGCCGAGGAAGCTTTCCGCAGTTTCTTTCATTTTTTTCAAAATGAGGGCGGAGATTTGGGAAGGCGCGAATTTTTCGCCGTCAATTTCAACCCAAGCATCACCATTATCGCCTTCGATAATTTTAAAAGGCGCGTGTTCTTTCATTTTTTGAACTTGCGGGTCGTTAAAACGACGTCCGATCAAACGCTTGATCCCGAACAAGGTGTTGTCCGGATTTGTAACGGCCTGACGCTTTGCAGGTTGACCCACAATACGTTCGCCGTCTTTTGTAAATGCAATCATCGAAGGGGTTGTACGTACACCTTCGGAGTTTTCAATCACGCGGGGATCTTTCCCGTCCATAATTGCCACGCAGGAGTTGGTGGTTCCCAAGTCGATACCGATAATTTTAGACATTTGTTTATCCTTTTGTTTTAGAGATTGGCAAATTTCAAACAGCCCCACCATGGGCACTGTCCACAAATTCCCACAAAAACTTTAGTTCGAACCGCAGCTTTTGTCTAGGGTACATATAGCTGAGAGGCTCTTCAAAAGACACCCCGTCTATAGGTAATAGATGAATAATCTACAAGAATTATTATAGGCTTTATTTCCTAAATGTCAAGGGGGTGGCTGGGGCGTGATGCAAAAAGGTCACGCAATTGGCATATATTTGTTTTAATTGTCTTTTTGGCCTTGATTGGAATCAAGATGTCTTTTAAATGGATACAAGTTAAGACCACCCACAATTGGAGAAATTAAATGAAAAAAGTAATCCTTTCCGCTATGCTTCTCGCTTCTACATTGGCATTGGCTGCTTGCAGCACTGCTAACACAGCTGACGTGAAATCTGCAGAACCAGTATTCGAGAAAAAAGTTACAAAATAATTTTTGTAATATTCTCAATATTATTAAGAAGGCTGAACTTAGGTTCGGCCTTTTTTATTTGACCTGCTTTAGAATAAATTCCTTATCCTCAGGAAGTAGATTGTGAAGCGGTAAAGTAAAGTATCCGCGTGGACGTAACAGGATGATCCAGAAATCGGGATATTGTTTGATCTTGGCGATTGATGACCATGGCAGGGTAGAGGTTACGCCAGTGCCTATCAATGAAAAATGGTCGTCCGTGATTCCGAATATAGCTTTGCCGTCTTTGAGGCTTCGGAATTTAGCCAGTGCCCGTTTGCGCGTAATATAATAGAGCAGGCTGAGAAGGCATGTTACCCATATCAGGGTAAAGACAATCATGGAGACCACCATCGGTGATCCGTCATATTGAATCAAAAAGATAAGCCCTAAAATTATAAACACAACGGACAAGGCAAATAATTTTCCCGTCATCGCCCAACAGTAATAGAGTACGGATAATTTGGTCAGGTCTTCGGTATAGTGCAGATGGATATCTTTGTTCATATACCGAATTCCTTTCTATTTTTTAAGCAGAGTGATGTGCCCCATCTTACGGCCTGCGCGGACTTCGGGCTTGCCGTAGAGGTGGATGCAGGCATCTGCCTTGCCGATATATTTATCAACTAATGCAATATCATCCCCAATCAAGTTGAGCATCACGGCATCGGAATGGCGTTTGGCTGAACCGACAGGAAGGCCAGCCACAGTCCGCACATGGTTTTCGAATTGCGATACGGCACAGGCATCAATTGTCCAGTGACCCGAGTTATGCGTGCGCGGAGCAATTTCATTGGCCAGAATTTTACCGTCTTTGGTCACGAATAATTCCAGTGCGAGAACACCCACCAAGCCGACTTCGTCCGCCACTTTTTTACCCAGCTTTTTGGCCTTTGTTAAAAGAGCAGGGGCGAGTGGAGCGGGGGCGGTGGTTTTGGAGAGGATATGGTTTTGATGTTCGTTTAAAACCACGTCATAGACTTCGGTTTTTCCGAACACATCGCGCGCCACAATCACCGAGATTTCGCATTTGAAAGCCACCAGAGATTCAATGATGACTTCTTCGGATTTCAAAGAGGCGAAGGCCGCATCGATATCTGTCCCTTTGGAAATTTTAATCTGGCCTTTGCCGTCATATCCAAAGCGTGCGGTTTTAAGGATGCAATCGGTCACGCCCCATTCTTCAAGGGTTGCGTGGACTTGCTCGGCGGAGCAGGCCTTCGCCCATTTGGCGGTCGGGATGCCGATATTATTCAGGAATTGTTTTTCGTGCCAACG
>Ga0155195_106_pt1 | contig 10692 bp, 7 predicted proteins | sample RifCSPhighO2_02_FD_106163 | JGI IMG/M metagenome (GOLD analysis project Ga0155195, IMG submission 106163) | Alphaproteobacteria bacterium RIFCSPHIGHO2_02_FULL_46_13
ACAATGCTGCACTCTTCGAAGTCGGGCCAATATTCAAAGACGTGAAACCGGATGCCCAACCTATGGTCGCCGCAGGTATTCGTTTTGGCGCGATGGGTGATAAACACTGGTCAGGCGCAAATGCTGCCCGCGCCGTCGATGTCTATGACGCCAAAGCTGATGCTCAACGCGCGATAGAAGCCGCAGGCGGCCCGTCCGGAAATTTACAAGTCTCCCGTGACGCCCCATCTTACTATCATCCGGGTCGTTCGGGTGCATTGCGCCTTGGTGCAAATGTGATCGGTTATTTCGGCGAAATTCATCCAGCACTACTGGACGAGATGAAAGTATCCGTGCCTGTTGTGGGATTCGAAGTCTTCATCGAAAATATTCCTGAACCAAAGAAAAAAGGCACGTCCTTGCCATTGGTTGAACTGTCCCCGTTCCAACCGATTTCCCGCGATTTCGCGTTTTTGGCGGATGCGGGTGTTGAGGCTGATAGCTTTGTCAAAGCCATTAAATCTGTTGACCGTAACCTGATCGGGAATGTTGAAATCTTTGATATTTATTCGGGTAAAGGGATTGAACCGGGCAAAAAATCTGTGGCCATTTCCGTTGTTATTCAACCAAAAGCCGCAACATTGACAGATGCTGAAATTGAAGGCTTGAGCAAAAAAATTATCGACATAGTTACTCAGAAGATAGGAGCGCAGCTTCGTGCTTAAGTGGGCGTTTATTGCTTTTGTTCTAGGTTTTTCGTTTTCTTCCGCCTATGCAAGTGGAAATAAGCACAATATGGACTGGCCAAATCCTCAAGAAAAACTGGTGTATTATAGCTGCGGATGCGCTGATTCCTGTTGGGTTGCTGATTTGCAGGATAAAGTCAAAAACACTTCGAAAATCGAATTATGGTGTGACTGCGAAACTATGCATTTAAAGATTAAAGGCGTAGAAAAGCCATATGATGGCGAATGCAAAAGTTTTGAAAATGAAGATAAATTTGATCGTATCACAGCTGAAATTGCAAAAATTCAAGCCCTAAACAAATCGAAGAACAAAAAATAACCCTTATTTTTCCTGTGCCAATAAGTCTTTTTTAGAGAGTTTGCCGATCATTGTTTTTGGCAAAGGTTGGTCGCGGAATTCGATGCGGCGTGGCATCTCAATCGGAGAAATTTTGTCCTTGAGGAATTCTTTCAAATCCGTCTCGGTCAGGCTACGGCCTTCTTTTAATTTGATCCATACTTTCGGAACTTCGCCGCGGTCAACATCTTTGACCCCTGCCACCACGCATTCCTCAACAGCAGGGTGTTTGTAAACCGCTTCTTCAATGGTGCGGGGATAGACATTATAGCCGTTCACAAGGATCAGGTCTTTGATGCGGTCAACGATAAAGATATATCCGTCTTCATCATATTCGGCGACGTCACCGGTTTTTAGGTAGCCGTTTTCAATGACCTTTGCGGTTTCATCCGGCCTGTTCCAATACCCCTTCATAACTTGCGGACCCTTGATCCAGATTTCACCACGCTTGCCGGCTTCTTTGATAAATAACCCAGTCTCTGGATCACGCAGTTCAACAATTGTTGCAGGGAGTGGGAGTCCGATAGATGCGGATTTATTCGCCCCTTCAATCGGGTTGACGCAGGCCACAGGCGAGCTTTCGGTCAGGCCATACCCCTCAACCAACACACAGCCTGATTTACCTTCAAAGGCGCGTTTGACTTCGGCAGGCAAAGGGGCTCCACCCGAAATGCAATAACGGAGTGATGTTAAATCATAATTCGCCAAATCGGCATGCGAATTGATGGCGTTATAAATGGCAGGAACGGCAGGAAAGAACTGAGGCTTTTGTTCGTGAATCAGTCTTAGAGTTTCCTTTAAATCAAATTTAGGTGTCGCGATAATCTCGAATCCGCATCTGACGCTCAAGTTCAAAACAGTAGTCATCGCAAAAACATGGAAGAACGGAATAACGCCAAGCATTTTTTCCTCTCCCACCTGAAGGTCATAAAACCATTTGACGCATTGCTCGACATTGGCGGTGAGGTTGGCGTGGGTCAGCATGGCCCCCTTTGGCGTTCCTGTTGTGCCGCCCGTATATTGCAACAAAGCGATATCGTTCTGGCAATCAATTGTCGCGGGTTCGAATTGCCCGTCATTGCTGATTAATTGCGCGTAACTGATATGGCGGTCATCATCGGGAATGTCTGCAATATCTGCGGATTTCAAAATGGGGAACAGGAAATTTTTGGGGAAAGGAAGCGCATCTTTGAACGGACAAATCACGATCTGATTGAGCCGTGTTGAATGCAACATTTTTTCCAATTTAGGATAAATGGCCTGTAAATCTGTTGTAATCATCAGGTCGGTTTGGCTGTCTTCGATCTGATGCGCTAGCTCGCTCTCGGCATAGAGCGGGTTATAATTGACGATGGTCGCACCCGTCTTTAAAATCGCATAATAGGCAATCAGGTAATAAGGGCAATTCGGCAGACATATCCCGACCTTAATCCCCTTTTCAACACCATGGTCATGAAGCCCTTTTGCCATTCTATTGACGAGCAATGCAATGGCATCCCATGTCCATTTTTTACCCATAAAATTGAAGGCAGGACGATTAGGGAAGCGATGCTGCGCCGCATCAAGATATTCAAAAAGAGGTCCGGACCATGGGGTTTCATCCCAGCGTATGTTAGAAGGATAAGACTTTTCCCAGAAGAAATTATGTTGCACTATCAATGACCTTTGTCGGTTTAACCATTATTTATTTATCGTAACATAGGAGCTGTGAATTGTCATGCTGCAGTCCAAAAGAATATATGATTGAATAATAATTTTGTTCTACTTCTAGACGAATGATTAAATCTGCTGTACATCTTAAGATGTAGTGCCAAGGTGGGAGGGCACGCAAAATGATTTCTAATATGCAGAATCTTGAATCTCCGCTGCGTGAAAATAAAAATATTACTAAAGCCAAACTCAAGTGGTTCAATCCCGCGAAGGGTTTTGGTTTTGTTGTCCCTGACGAAGACCCTGTTGATGCCTTTTTGCACATCACACAGTTGCAGAGACTTGGCTTGCATGGGCTTGGCGAGGGCGCTGAAGTTTTGTGCATTATTGATCGTCGTGAAAAAGGCGCGATTGTTGCCGAGCTTCTTGAGGTTATATCGTTGGGCGTTATGTCTGCAACTGCGCCGGAGATTGATGAAAACGGCACAGGGCTTTATAAAATTAAAGGCATCGTCAAGTTGTATTTCGAAGATAAGGGTTTTGGCTTTATCACGCCCGATGACGGTATGAAGGATGTTTTTGTTCATAAATCATGCCTTGATCATTGTGGGGTAACTGAGCTTCACCCTGGTCAACGTGTGCGAATTTCCTTTAAAATTGCCGATAAAGGACGTGAAGCAGTCCACATTGAAATCGAAGGCGGTCTATAAGATCGCCTTTTTTTGCGCTGCTACTTGACCATCTTGAGATAATCATGTTTTCTCCAGATGAAATTTATGGAGTAGAACGTGTCTAGTGTGTCCAAGAAAAAATCAGCCAGTTTGTCCGTCAAAAAAATGACATCCCCGAACAAGAAAGCTGCGCCCAAAGCCGATAAAGTGAAGGCCGCGAAGATTGTTCCGCAGAAGCCCCAAAAACTCTCGGAATTCGCAACAGTCTTTCTTGCGAATACCCCTGCCGGTATCAAAAGCCAGTTTGATGAAAATGTGCTGTCTCACGTTGTGGCAAGACACGAAAAATTATCTGGCCCGCGTAAGCCCGGGCAAACAACTATTGAAGTGTTTAACCCGTCTGAGGCAAAGCATGGTTGGAACAGCCGCCATACCGTTCTGAACCTGATTAGCGATGATAAAGCCTTTATCGTTGATTCAGTGATAGCATTGATTACGGCCAGATCCCATCTGATCGAATTTATTGCCCACCCTCTGGTCTTTTTATCACGCGATAAATCAGGACGTGTGACGGGTATATCCGCCAACCGTGGGGATGGTTATCAAGGCCAATCTCATATTTTTGTTCAATTAAACCGCCGCTTGACCGAAGTAGAAATGAAATCTCTTCACAATGATCTGGCTGAGGTTTACCAAGATGTTCATTTGACCAACCGCGACTGGTTGGACATCAAGGCAAAGGTAAAAGACCTGACAGGCGAAGTTGCCAGCAAACAAAAATTGGTGGCCGCCGCAAAGAATGACTATGTCGATTTCCTGAACTATATCCATGATGACAACTTCACCCTTCTGGGCTATTGCGATTTTACCCTTTCAGGTAAGAAAGCGGGTTTTGTTGCCAATCAAAAATCAGGCCTAGGTTTATTCAGCCCTGAACGTAGCGAAAATTTTCTGGACTCAACTGATCAAGAACAGCTTCTGGATCTTGCAACCATTGAATCTCTTGAAGAGATAACCGTCACCAAATTGGGTAAAGTATCCCCCGTTCACAGACGCGTGGGGCTGGATACTATTTTGGTGAAAAAGACCGACAATAACGGCAAATTAATTGGGTTAAGCATCATTCTTGGCCTGTTTACGTCCGTTACCTATTCCCGTGGCCTTACAACTGTTCCGTTCCTGCGCTTTAAGGCGGATGCAGTGATTGCAAAAGCGGGCTTTGAAGGTCATGAACATCGTGGCCGCGCCCTTCGCCATATTTTGGAAAAATTCCCGCGCGATGAATTGTTCCAGATCAGTGTCAAAAATCTCTATGAAATCTGCATGAGCATTATGCAATTGCAAGAACAGCCGCGCATTGCGTCCTATTTTAGCCCCGATGTGTTCGGGCGCAGAATTACGGCGATTACCTATATTCCAAAAGAATTATACGACACACGTTTGCGCATCAAATTCGCTTGTATTTTAGAAGAAGAATTAAACGCGACCTATGTTGATTTCCAATCTGCGGTGGATGATTCCCCGCTGGTTCGCGCAACCTTCACCCTGTTGTGGCATGCCGATTCAAAACGCAAAATTGATGTGGCACATATTGACGCCCGTCTCCGTGAAACGGGAAAAAGCTGGGCGTCTCGCTTGAATGATGCACTGATGGTGCGTCTGCCCGACGAAGATGTTGTGGCCGAGAAAACGGTCAAATATGGCTATGCGTTTTCTGATTCTTATCAGGAAATGTACCAAGCGCGCCAGTCTGTTCATGATATTGAAAAGATTGAAGAAGCACTTGAAAACGACCGTGTCGAGGTTGATCTTTACCGTCCGTATAATGCAGGCGGCAAAGAGGTTTCCCTGAAAATTTTCAGTGCCGAAAAACCGGTTGCTCTCTCGGATGTTCTCCCGATTTTGGAGAATATGAGTCTGCGCGTTGTGGCAGAATATCCGTTCGAAGTGCGCCCCGAAGGTGAGGCTAGACATATCTGGATTCAAGACTTTGTTGCAGAGGTTTCGGGCAAGGTATCCGCCTCTCCTGACAAAAAATCTATTCAAGCGATTAAAGAGGAATTCGAAGCTTGCCTCAAAGGAATTTGGTCAGGCCAAGTTGAAAATGACTCGCTCAATAAACTCTTGTTGCTTTCTGCCATGCCATGGCGCGACATCGTGATTTTGCGCGCCTGCGTACGCTATTTGCGCCAGACCCGTATTCCGTTCTCGCTTCAATATATGGAACAGGCCTTGACCGAAAACCCGCATATTGCAGGGCTTTTAGGACAATTATTCCATGCGCGTTTTAATCCGGCATTGCAGTCCAAAAAATCAAATGCCGATAAAATCCATGATGAGATTTTAAGTGAATTGCAAAATGTAACCTCGATTGACCAAGACCGCGTTTTACGGGCTGTGCTGGGGGTTCTGGATGCAACACTGCGCACAAACTTCTTCCAAACCGATGATAAAGGCCAACCGAAATCATGGGTTTCCATGAAACTGGACAGCGCCAAAATCACCGATATTCCTGAACCACGTCCTTACCGCGAGATTACGGTTTATTCCCCGCGCGTTGAAGGGATTCACCTGCGTGTCGGGCCAATTGCCCGCGGCGGCCTTCGCTGGTCTGACCGTCACGAAGATTTCAGAACCGAAGTTCTGGGTCTGGTGAAGGCGCAAAACGTCAAGAACTCGGTCATTGTGCCAATGGGCGCAAAGGGCGGATTCGTTGTGAAGAACCCACCGAAAGAAGGTGGTCGTGAAGCGTATATGAAAGAAGGGATTGCTTGTTACCAAACCTATATCCGCGCCCTTTTAGACATTACCGATAACCGCAAGGCCGGAAAAATCGTGCCGCCTAAAGATGTGATCCGTCTTGATAAAGATGACCCGTATTTGGTGGTTGCAGCTGATAAAGGAACGGCAACTTTCTCTGACATCGCTAATGCCATTTCCATTGAATATGGTTTCTGGATGGGTGATGCGTTTGCATCTGGCGGTTCTGCTGGTTACGATCATAAGAAAATGGGCATTACCGCACGCGGCGCATGGGAATCGGTCAAACGCCATTTCCGTGAAATGAATTTGAACACCCAAACCGAGGAATTCGACTGTGTCGGTGTGGGCGATATGGCGGGTGACGTGTTCGGGAACGGTATGCTCCAATCCCATACCATCCGCCTCTTTGGTGCATTCAACCACTTGCATATTTTCTGTGACCCGACACCGAATGCGGCGTCTTCGTTCAAAGAACGTCAACGTCTGTTTACGGCGGTCAAAGGATGGGATGCTTATGATGTTTCCAAATTGTCAAAAGGTGGACGCATCTATCTCCGCTCTGAAAAAACACTGACCCTTACCCCCGAAATTCAAAAACGTTTCGAGATTGAAAAATCGGTGGTAACGCCCAATGAATTGATCCGCGCAATGCTCAAAGCCCGCACAGATCTCTTGTTCTTTGGCGGTATCGGCACCTATATCAAATCAACGGATGAGAGTGCAGCAGATGCGGGCGACCGCAGCAATGATGCCTTGCGCATTGATGCGTCTGAACTTCGCGCAAAGGTAATCGGCGAAGGTGCAAACCTTGCTGTGACCCAACGCGGACGTATTGAATTTGCAAAACATGGCGGTCGTGTGAACACCGACTTTATTGATAACTCTGCGGGTGTCGATACATCCGACCATGAAGTCAATATCAAGATTTTGATGTCCGATGTGGCAAGTAACCCGAAACATAAAATGACGGTTGCAGCCCGCGATAAATTACTGACCGAAATGACAGACGATGTTGCGGCTCTGGTCTTAAACGACAATTACCAGCAAACACAGGCGATTTCTTTGCTTGAAATGCAATCCCCTGAATTGATGATGGAACATGCGTCCTTCATGCATTCTCTGGAACGTGCTGGCTTGCTCAATCGCCGTGTGGAATTCCTGCCCGATGATGAACAAATCCAACAACGCCTGAAATTGCAAAAAGGTCTGACTCGTCCTGAATTAAGCCTGATCATAAGCTACGGCAAAATGACCTATACCAAGGCTTTGTTGGCCAGCAAGTTGCCAGATAATCCTGCGCTTCTGGATTGGGTTGTGAATTATTTCCCTGAAAAACTGCAAAAGAAATATCAGGCAGAAATCAAAAATCACCAACTTCGCCGCGAAATTATTGCAACGGGAATCTCCAATGCGGTTGTTAATCGCATGGGGCCAACCTTTGTCCGCATGACCGCCGAAAAAACCGGATGTAGCATTGCCGAGGTAACCGAAGCCTATATGGTCGTTCGTGATGCTTTTGGTCTCTTGCCTTTATGGACAGCGATTGAAGGTCTGGATAATCAGGTGGCTGCCTCTGTGCAGTTGCGTGCGAGCTATAAGGCCGCTCGCCTTGCGGCACGCGAAACCAACTGGTTGCTCACACGTCTCGGTCGCCCTGTGGTTGCCGATAAGGATAGCGAGAAATTCTCGAAAGGAATTGCCGATCTTCGCAAGAAGCTTGATTCTATTCTTCCTCAAGACCTGTCAGATGCCTTGAAACTTCGCCGCAAAGCATGGGTCGAAGAAGGTGTTCCTGTTGCGCTTGCCAATGAAATTTCTTTGTTGCCTTTACTGGGTGCAGGGTTTGATATCATCAAGATTTCCGAAGTTTTGAAAACGGAACTGTTGAAAGTAGCTCAGGTTTACTTCTCGGTCGGATCAATCTTCCATCTGGAACGCCTGCGTCTCAAAGCCATAGCCATCCCGCATGAGGGAACGCAAATTGCCGCGGCAACCAATGGTCTGGTTGATAGCTTGAACATCGTTCAGGCCGATCTGACCGCCAAGATTGTCCGTGAAATTGGTCGTAGCCCGATTAACGCGGATACAGTTAATGAATGGATCAGCAATCATTGCCCACGCGCTTTGTCTGTCCTGAACCGTATTCAAGCCACCGAAAATCTGGGCAATGATTTCGCGGGAATCGTCGTGATCGAACAGAATCTTCGCCAATTGCTATAATTTTTCTTGCAAATTGCGCCCAATCCTTGTTTATTACCATAAATAAGAAAATAAGGATTGCGGCTGTGATAAATCAAGATGAAAAATCAAGACTAATCGTTAGTCTTTTGGGAATGTTCGAGAGCGCAAGGGCTGACTCTGAAAGAGCTGCCCTCCGCCCAAATTTTGAAGAGCCTAAAGAAAGCCCATTATCAAATAATGAACAAGAAGCCCTTCTCAAATTCAAAGAGACCCTTCCTGTTACTCCCAAACAACCGATGCGTCTGATCCCGCAAGCCTGCGCTTTGTTGCTTTCGACGGGACAAATTGTGGGTGGTGTTGCATCAAACCCGATCACCTGTGCCAATTTAAAGGCGGAAGATGCAGTGCAAATTGCGCTCAATACTTTGGAATCTAATTCTCGTCTTTACTCTAAATACAATATTGTTGCCGTGGCGATGACGATTTCTGCAGATCAACCACCTGCAGAAGAAATTCTAGATCTTTTTGAACATAGCCTTTCTGAATTACCGAATTTGAAGGCGCAGAAACTGATATTGGTTGATCCTTCTACAAAAGAAACCGCATATTCTGCACCATTTTCAGACTATAGGATTTTGTAATGACCGACATTCAGAGACTTGCCAACCTTGCAAAACAATCGTTTAATCTCTCTGTTGCTGTCGAAGCCTTCAGACCTGAAGGTGTTGCAATTTTGATGAAATCGGGACTTATTGTCACCGGACATTCCTATGAAAGAGTGAATGCAGCGAATGATGCGTTGAGAAGCCTTAAAGCGGTCTATAACAGCAGACAGCCAGAGTCATTGGATGACTTTACCATCATGGTTGCCGTCGTGATTGTTGAACCGAAGACAAGGAAGCAAAAGGCCTATTTCAAACCATCAAATATACTGATTGATACTTTGCAAAAGGCTTTGCCCGTTGAGGAAAATGCTATGCTTTATGTAGCGTCCTCTCAATCAGAGGCCCCTCCGCCAATCCAAACATCGATTAAACTGGCTAGAAACTTAGCTCTTGACCTCTCTTAATAAAAAATTCATCTTACGGCATGTCCAGACTTGCAGATACATTCTCCCGATTAAAAGCAAAAGGCCGTGCGGCGCTTGTTTCCTATGTGGTGGCGGGTGACCCTAACCCTGAATTGGGGCAAGAGATTTTAAACGCTCTGCCGGATGCGGGCGTTGATGTGATCGAGTTGGGGATTCCTTTTACCGACCCTATGGCGGACGGCCCAACTATTCAGGCCGCAGATATTCGCGCCCTTGCTGCGGGGATGAGCGTTGCTAAAACCCTCGATATGGTGCGTACTTTCCGCCAGAAAAATACAACGACCCCGATTGTCCTGATGGGCTATTATAACCCTGTCTATATTTATGGCGGGGCGCGCTTTGCCAAAGATGCGGCGGCGGCGGGCGTTGATGGCTTATTGCTCGTTGACCTTCCGCCCGAGGAAGATGGCGAGATTAAAGGTGATTTAAAAGCCGCAGGTATAGATTTGATCCGTCTGATTACTCCGACATCGACGGGCGAGCGTTTGAAAAAACTGGTGCAGGATACATCGGGCTTTTTATACTATGTCTCTATCGCAGGCGTAACCGGAACAGCCTCAATTGAAATGAATTCAGTCGCCGCCAAGTTAAAAGAGATTAAAGCGGTCAGTGATTTGCCTGTGGCTGTGGGCTTTGGAATTCGTACAATCGAAGATGCAAAGGCCGTCGCAAGCATTGCCGAGGGTGTTGTCATCGGGTCTGCCTTCGTTCGCATTATCGAAAAAACTGTTGAAAATCAAATCGTTAGCGAATTATCCCGCCAAGCAAAGGCCTATGCTGACGCTTTAGCTTGAGATTTACCCCTCTTTTCCTCTATAATCCCTGCTTGTTTTAAAAACCCCAAGAATAAGAGTTACTTCTATGAACTGGTTAACCAATCTGATACGTCCAAAAATTCGCTCCATTGTCGGGCCAAAAGACGTCCCTGATAATTTATGGCAGAAATGCCCGTCCTGTGAAGGCATGCTCTTTCACCGTGACTTGGCAGAAAATATGAATGTTTGTACCCATTGCGGACACCATTTGAAAATGTCTGTGACAGATCGTCTGAACCTATTGTTCGATGGTGCTTACAAAAGAATTGAAGTGCCGAGCGTGCCTCAAGACCCTTTGAAATTCAAAGACAAGAAAAAATACGTTGATCGTCTGAAAGATGCTCAGGCAAAAACAGGCGAAAAAGACGCGATCATCGTGGCCGAAGGCGAAATCGGCGGGATGCCTGCTGTGGTTGCTGCATTCAACTTTGACTTTATGGGGGGCTCAATGGGTGCTGCC